>JGI24721J44947_10008411_pt1 | contig 13525 bp, 10 predicted proteins | sample YelNatPaOPGAMG01_FD_44947 | JGI IMG/M metagenome (IMG submission 44947)
TCGAAAAATTCAGAAGTTTTGGCTGAAGAAAATGTAAGGAAGGCTTTAAATTATGGAACGAATAAAGATGAAATTATTCAAAAAATTCTTTTTGGAAAAGGGGAAAGAGTTGACCTTCCATTGTTTAGTGAAATTTACAATTTAAAATTGCCTGAAAATTTACCAAAATTTGATCCAGAAAAAGCAAAAGAGCTTTTAAAAGATGCTGGATTTTCTTTAGACGAAAATGGGAAAATGGTAAAGATTGAAAAAAAAGAACCTCTCTTTCAATTTAAGAGCGATTTGAAGGTTGGTTCTCAAGGAAAGGAAGTAGAAGAACTACAAAAATGTTTAGCAAATGATCCTGAAATCTATCCTCAGGGTGAAGTTACTGGTTATTTTGGTCAAAAAACAAAAGAGGCAGTGATTAAATTTCAAGAAAAATATCGTCAAGATATTTTAGAACCTGTTGGTTTAAAAAAAGGGACTGGGGAAGTAAAAGAGAAAACAAGAGAAAAATTGAATGAAATTTGTTTTGAAAGAATTGAGAAAAAAATACCTTTAAAATTCACTTTAGTTACTGGGGATGAAGAAATTTTGAAAAAAACAGCTCAAATTCTAAAAGAGCAATGGGAAAAAATTGGTTTTGAAATAGAAATTAAAACATATGACTTAGCAACTTTGGAAAGAGAAATTTTGAGAAAAAAAGATTATGATGCATTGCTATTTGGAATTTTATTAAAGTTCTCTCCTGATCCTTTNCCNTTNTGGCATTCTTCACAAAGAGGAGAATTGGGATTAAATTTGGCAAATTATAACAATCGGGATGTCGATAAACTTTTGGAGGAAATAAGAAAAACACAATCAGAAAGCGANANAAANGAAAAATTGGAAAAATTTCAAGAAATTTTAATTTCTGATTCTCCGGCAATCTTTCTTTTCAATCCTTATTATGTTTATGTCGTCTCTTCTGAAATTCGAGGTCTTCCAAAAGACAATATCTTTTTAGCAGATTCTTCAAAAAGATTTTTAAATATTCAAGATTGGTATTTAAAAACAAAAAGGGTTTGGAAATAATTCTTGAAATTTAATTTATTTTTGATAAAATTTTTAAATGAAAAAAGAATTAATAAAAAAAGCGATTGTTCCTGCTGCTGGTTGGGGCACAAGATTTTTGCCTCAAACAAAAGCCATTCCAAAGGAAATGCTTCCTGTGGTTGATAAACCTGTAATTCAGTATGTAGTGGAAGAAATAGTAGAATCTGGAATAAAAAATATAATTATTGTTACTGGTGCTCACAAAAGAGCAATTGAAGACCATTTTGATAGATCTTTGGAATTAGAGAGATTTTTGGAAAAAAATCAAAAAATTAAGGAATTAAATGAAATTANAAAAATTGCGAATTTAGCTAATTTTGTTTACATTCGACAAAAAGGAGANCTTTATGGAAACGCAATTCCAATTTTAAGCGCAAAACACTTAATTGAAAATGAATATTTTGCAGTTTTATGGGGAGATGAATTCATTAAAGCTGATCCTCCGAGACTTTATCAAATGCTTCAGGTTTTTAAAAAATATAAAGGAATTGTAATTTCAGCTGTAGAAATTGAGTCAAAAGATCATCTTTCAAGATATGGAATAGCTAAAATCGAAAAATTGGAAAAAAATATTTTCAAAATAAAAAAGATAGTTGAAAAACCATTACCNCAAGAAGCTCCATCAAATTTGGCTACCCACGGAGCTTATATTTTGCCTCCAGAAATTTTTAAAGTAATTGAGAATTTAAAACCNGGAAGAAACGGAGAAATTTGGTTAGTTGATGCAATCAATCAATTAATTGAAGAAGGTTTTCCAGCTTATGCCTGTAAAATAAAAAACGGAAAATATTACGATACTGGAAATAAGTTGGAATATCTAAAAACAGTTGTTGAATTTGCTATNTCCCACCCTGAATTATCAAAAGAATTTAAAAAGTTCTTGAGAGAAATTAAAAAAATTTAAAGCGGACGTGACGGAATTGGGAGACGTTTTGGCCTCAGAAGCCAAAGGGGGTTTCCCCGTGTGGGTTCAAATCCCACCGTCCGCACAATGAAAACTCAAATCTCAAAGATCAAAACTCAAAATTTTAAGCCATGAAAAAAAAGGAGTATTTGAAAATTATTCCTTTGGGAGGCTTGGGAGAAGTTGGAAGAAATATGATGCTCTTTGAATGGAAAGAGCAGATTTTAATTATTGATATGGGATTAAGAATGCCAGAAGAAGACATGCCAGGAGTAGATTATATTATCCCGAATATCTCTTATTTGAAGGGAAAGGAAAAAAACATTTTGGGAATTGTTTTTACCCATGGGCATTATGATCATATTGGTGCAGTTCCCTATTTAATTGATAAGATTTGGAGACCTGATCTTGAAATTTTTGCCTCTCCACTTACAAAGGGAATAATTTTAAAAAGACAAGANGACTTTCCTCATCTCCCAAAGCTTTCAATCCAAGAAGTAAGAGACAAGAGCAAAATAACTCTTGGACCTTTTAAAATTGAATTTTTTAGACAAAATCATAATATNCCTGACAATTTGGGACTCTTTATCTCTACTCCCGTTGGAAATATTGTTCACACCTCAGATTTTAAATTTGATAAAAATCCAGTTTATGATTTACCAACAGATTTTGAAAGATTAAAAGAAATTGGAAAAAGAAAAATTTTGCTTTTAATGTCTGACTCAACNGATGCCGAAGAGGAAGGTCACTCTCTTTCTGAAAAAACAATTGAAAGAAATTTGGATGAAATTTTCAAAACAGCTAAAGGAAGAATTATTGCTGCAACCTTTGCTTCTCTTATAAACAGAATTCAACAATTGATTGTTTTGTCTGAAAAATACAATAGAAAAGTGGCAATTGAGGGATACTCAATGAAAACAAATGTTGAGATCGCAAAAGCTTTGGGGTATTTGAAAGTGAAAAAGGGAACAATAGTTAAGGGAAGAGAAATCTTAGATTATCCAGATGAAAACCAAACTATTCTTTGCACTGGAGCTCAAGGAGAACCAGAAGCTGTTTTAATGCGAATTGCAAATAAAGAGCATCCCTTTTTGAAATTGAAAAAAGGAGATACGGTNATTTTNTCTTCTTCTGTCATTCCTGGAAATGAAAGAACGGTTCAAATAATGAAAGATGAAATCTTGAGACAGGGGGCGAANGTTTATCATTATCAGATGATGGATATTCATGCTGGAGGTCATGCAAAAAAAGAAGAATTGAAAAAAATGATAAGATTAATGAGACCTAAATTCTTTATGCCTATTCATGGTCAATATTCAATGTTAATTTCGCATGCAGAATTGGCAAAAGAGTGCAAAATAAAGGAGAAAAATATAGTAGTTGCAGAAAATGGTCAAATAGTTAAACTAAATCAAAGAGAAATTTTCATTGATAAAGAAAAGGTACCTGCAAATTATGTAATGGTTGATGGTTTNGGAATTGGAGATGTTGGAGAAGTGGTTTTAAGAGATAGACAGGTTTTGGCTCGAGATGGTATATTTGTGATTATTGCTGTAGTTGATCGTCAAACTGGTCAGGTTAAAACTTCTCCAGATATTATTTCTCGTGGTTTTATTTATTTGAGAGAGTCGAAAGATCTCTTAAAGGAAACGAGGAAAAGAGTAATTCAAATTGTTAATCGGGCTGCAGGCTCTGGTGGAGCAGTAAATTGGATATATGTTAAAAATGAAATCAGAAACAAAATTGGAGAATTTTTCTTTCAAAAAACAAAAAGAAGGCCAATGATTTTACCCGTTGTAATCGAAGTATGAGAATATTTAGTGGAATACAACCTACTGGAAAACTGCATATTGGAAATTACTTTGGAGCGATTTCTCAATTCATTGAGCTTCAAAAAGAAAATGAATGTATTTTTTCAATTGTTGATCTCCATGCAATTACCGTACCTTATTCCCCAAAAGAACTTCAAAAAAATATTTTAGAAACTGCAATTTCTTTTTTAGCATTAGGAATTAATCCTGAAAAATCAATTATTTTTGTTCAATCTCAAATTAAAGAACATTCAGAATTGGCCTGGCTTTTAGGAACCTTAGCCCCAATTGGAGATCTTTTAAGAATGAGTCAGTATAAAGAAAAACTAAAACAGTATAAAGGTCAAGCTGGGGCAGGGCTTTTAAATTATCCAATCTTACAAGCTGCTGACATTTTATTGTACAAAGCAGAATTGGTGCCAGTTGGTGAAGATCAAAAGCAGCACATTGAGTTTGCTAGAGAATTAGCTAGGCGATTCAATAAAAAATTTGGGCAAACTTTTCCCGAACCAAAAATTAAAATTCCAGAATTTGGAGCAAAAATTATGGATTTGAAAGACCCGACAAAAAAAATGTCAAAAACAAGACCTGAAGGTTGTCTTTTTATTTTTGATGATCCAAAGGAGGTAAAGAAAAAAATAATGTCTGCTGTAACCGATACCCAAAAGGTTATAAAATATGATCCAAAAAGAAAACCTGGTATTTCAAATCTTTTAGTAATTTATTCGCTTTTTTCGAAAAAGCCAATAGAAAAAATAGAAGAGAAATTTAAAAATGGAAGTTATGAAAAATTTAAAAAGGCNTTAGTTGAAATTGTTATCAAGTCCTTAGAACCTTTTTGGAAAAAAAGAGAAACGCTTTTGAAAAGAGAGGTTTTTGTTAAAGAAATTTTAGAAAAGGGAAGACAAAAAGCTCAAGCCATTGCCCAATCTACAATTCAAGAAGTTAAAGAAAAAATGGGATTAATTTAAAATCTATGGGGTTTTCTGTGGGAATTGTTGGTTTGCCAAATGTTGGCAAATCAACATTATTTAAAGCCTTAACAAAAAAACAAGTTAATATTGCTCCTTATCCTTTTACAACTATAGATCCTAATATAGGAATTGTTGAAGTTCCAGATGAAAGGTTGGAAAAAATTGCAAAAATAATAAATCCTGAAAAAGTAACCAAAACAACAATTGAATTTGTAGATATTGCTGGTTTGGTAAAGGGTGCTCACAANGGAGAAGGGNTGGGNAATCAATTTTTGGCCCAAATCAGAAATTGCGATGCTGTTTTAATAATATTAAGAGGTTTTGAAAANGAAGATGTAGAAAATGTCTTGGGTGAAGTTGATCCTAATAAAGAATGGGAAATTTTAAAAACTGAGCTTTTAATGAAAGATCTGGAAACTCTTGAAAATGCAATTTCTAACTTAAAAAGTAAAATAAAATCTAAAGAAAAAAGCTTGGTCAAGAAATATTCATTGTTAAACAAACTAAAGGAAGAGGTAGCAAAGGGAAAACTTATTTCAGAAGTTAACCTTTCAGAAGAAGAAAAAGAAATGACAAAAGAATTTCAATTTTTGACCCAAAAACCAATGATTTTTATTGTCAATGGGGAAAAAAATTTCAATTTAAATTTCCCATATCTTTTATTAAACTTGAAAGATGAAGAAGAAATTTCTGAGCTTTCAGAAAGAGAACAAAAAGAGCTTGGTCTTTTTTCAAGACTTGATCAATTAATTCTAAAATGCTACAATATTCTTGATTTAATAACTTTTTATACAATTGCAAAAGGTAAAGAAGCCAAAGCTTGGACAATAAAGAGAGGAACAAAAGCCATTGAAGCTGCTGGAAAAGTTCATACCGATTTTAAAGAAAAATTCATTTGTGCTGAAGTAATTTATTGGGAAAAATTAATTGAGGCTGGATCTTTAGCTTTAGCAAAGCAAAAAGGATTGATTCAGATTGTTGGAAAAGATTATATTTTAAGGGATGGTGATATTATCGAATTTAAAATCTAAAAAAACATGAGAAATTACGAATTAGCATTTCTTCTTTCNCCTGAAATTGAAGAAAAAAAATTAAAAGAATATCATCAAAAAATAAACAGCTTAATTGAAAAAGCTGGAGGAGTTATAATTTCTTCTTTTTCCCCAACAAAGAAAACACTTTTTTATCCAATCAAGAAAAAAACAGAAGCTTTTTTAGGAAGCTCTGAATTTCAAATTGAGCCTAAAGCCTTAGAAAGTTTAAAAAAGGATTTAGAAAAAGAAAATGATATNTTGAGATTTTTAATTGTAGCTAAAAAGGCTCCAAAAAAGGTTGAAGCTGTTAAAAAGCCAAAAGAAAAGGTAAGAAAGAAAGTAAAAATAGAAGAAATTGATCAAAAGTTAAAGGAAATTTTNGGCGAAAATCAAAATTATGAATCTAAATAAAGTTTTTTTAATAGGCAGATTAACCCAAGATCCCCAAGTCAAAACGACTCCCTCAGGACATCAGGTTTGTACTTTTGGATTGGCAACTAACAGATTCGTCAAAGATCCTAACACAGGGGAATTGAAAGAAAAAACTGAATATCATAATATTGTTTTGTGGAGAAGATTGGCTGAAATTGCAGCTCAGTATCTAAAAAGAGGNGCTTTAGTTTTTATTGAAGGTAGACTCCAAACNAGAACTTGGCAAGATAGTAATGGAAATTCTCATTCTCGAACAGAAATTGTTGCAGAAAGAATTCANTTGGGACCAAAAGGAACAATAAAAGAAATTTCAAAAGAAGAAAAAACCCCTAGCGAAGAGGAAATTGAAGAAGAAATTCCAATAATTGAAGAAGATGAAGAAATAAAAATAGAAGATATTCCATTTTAATTAACATGCCTTGTTATTTNTGCCAAAGAAATATCCAAGAAATAGACTTTAAAGAAGTTGGGCTTTTGAAAAGGTTTATGTCGAGTTTGGGAAAAATAAAACCAAAGAAAAAAACTGGAGTTTGTGCTTTCCATCAAAGAAAGTTNGCAAAAGCAATAAAAAGAGCAAGGTACCTTGGGCTTTTGCCTTTTACTCAAAAGTAGCTTAGGTTTTACCAGAAAAATAAGAAANTAATTTTTCTCTTATTTTTTCTCTAATTTCTGGATTTTCTTTTAAGAATTGTTTTGCCCCTTCTAACCCCTGACCCAATTTTTTATTTTCAAATTCTAACCAACTTCCTGATTTTTTTATTAAACCTGCTTTAATAGCTGTATTAATCAAATCTGCCTCTTTTGAAATTCCTTCGTTATAATAAATATCAAATTCAGCTATTTTAAAAGGTGGGGCAACTTTATTTTTTACAATTTTTGCCTTAATTCTACTTCCAATAATTTCATCTCCTTTTTTAATTTGAGCTATCCTTTTTAGTTCAATTCTTACTGAAGCATAAAATTTTAAAGCTAAACCTCCAGGGGTTGTTTCTGGATTTCCAACAAGTTGTCCAATTTTCATTCTTGTTTGATTCAAAAAAATAAGAACGGATTTAGTTTTAGAAATAAGCCCTGAGAGTTTCCTCAAAGCTTGACTCATCATCCTAGCTTGAAGTCCAATTTGAAATTCTCCCATCTCACCTTCTATTTCTGCTTGAGGAGCCAAGGCTGCTACTGAATCAACAACAACCACATCTACTTCTCCTGATCTTATTAAAGTCTCAACAATCTGGAGCGCCTGTTCTCCAGAATCTGGTTGAGAAATCAACAATTCTTCTACATTAACTCCAATCTTTCTTGCATAATCTGGATCTAGGGCATGTTCTGCATCAATAAATGCTCCAACTCCTCCCATTCTTTGAGCTTCTGCTAGAATATGAAGGGCTAAAGTTGTTTTTCCAGAACTTTCTGGTCCATAGATTTCAATTACTCTTCCCCTCGGAACCCCTCCTACTCCTAAAGCCAAATCTAAAGAAAAACTTCCAGTTGGAATAACGTCAACGCTCACTGGCTGAGCTTCTTTAAGTTTCATAATCGCTCCCTCACCAAATCTTTGTTTTATTTCCTCTAATGCCTCTTTTAAACTTTTTTTCTCTTTAACTTTTTTCATTTTTTTATATTTTATCTTGACCTTTTNAAGACTTCAAATTTGTTTCCATTCTCCTTCTTCAGGGGGAGGAATTAAAACTTTTCTTGGTTTTGCCCCTTCTGCAGGTCCNACTATCCCCCTTTCTTCCAAAAGATCTAAAAGTCTTGCTGCCCTTGCATATCCTATCCTTAATCTTCTTTGCAAAAGAGAGGCAGAAGCTTTTTGAGCTTCAATAACTAATCTTTTAGCCTCTTCATAGAGTGGATCTTCTCCAAAAAATTCTCCTTCTTCGCTTAAAGTAATTTCTAAATCTTCGGCTAAAGAATTTTCTGAAATCTCAACTCTTTCTGTTTTTAATTTTTCATTTTCTTTGCAAATAAAATCTACAACTTTTTTAACTTCTTTTTCAGAAACATAGGGAGCTTGAATCCTTTTTGGCTTTGGATTTTCTGCTGAAAGGAAAAGTAAGTCTCCAGAACCCAAAAGTTTTTCTGCTCCAGCAGTATCTAAAATTGTCCTTGAGTCAAACTGGGAGGCAACCTGAAAAGCAATTCTTGAAGTAATGTTGGCTTTAATTAAACCTGTTAAAACCTCAACTGATGGTCTTTGGGTGGCCACAACTAAGTGAATACCCACTGCTCTTGCCATCTGNGCAATCCTTACAATTCCAGCCTCAATTTCTTTNCCTCGAGCTGCCATCAAATCTGCTAATTCATCAATGATTAAAACAATATAAGGTAAAGGTTCTTGTGTTTTTGTTTTTTGAACTGTTTCNTTATAGCTTGAAATATCCCTAGCCTTTACTTCAGATAACAAATCAAATCTTCTTTCCATTTCTCCNACCAACCATCGAAGAGCTAAAACAACTTTTTTGGGATCGAAAATAACTGATGTTAAAAGATGGGGTAAATCATTATAAACTGGGAACTCAACCCTTTTTGGATCAACCAAAATAAATCTTAAGGTCATGGGGGAATTTCTAAAAATTAAAGATAAAATCAGATCGTTCAAGAAAATTGTTTTTCCAGTACCAGTAGCTCCAGCAACTAATAAATGGGGCATTTTTGCTAAATTGGCAAAAACNGGAACTCCGGCAACATCTCTTCCTAAAGGAAANGTTAAAGGAAAAGGAGAAGTTTGAAATTTTTCATGAGAAAGCAATTCTCTAAGTCTTACCATTAAACGAACTTTATTGGGAACCTCAATTCCTACTAAAGATTTTCCAGGAATTGGAGCTTCAATCCTAATTGGATGTGAAGCTAAAGCTAAAGCTAAATCATTTGAAAGAGAGGTAATCCTAGAAAGCTTTATTCCTTCTGCAGGTTTTAGAGTGTATTGGGTCACGGTTGGACCAACATTTACCTCTCCCATTTCAACTGGAATTCCAAAATGTTCTAAAGTTTTTTTAATGATCAATGANTTTTGAACAATGTCTCCAGGTAAAGCTTGTCCTTTTTCAGATTCTAATAAATCTAANGGGGGNACTTTGTAATCTTTTGGAATTTTAAAAGTAGGTGCTTGAACNTTTTCTGGCTTCTTTTCTTCTATTTTTTCTTCTTTTATAATAGGTGCGGTTTCAACTTTTTTTACCTCAAACTTTGGAGGGAAAAATATCCTTTTAATTAAAGAGGGTTTTTCTTCAGCCTTTTCTTTTTGAGGCAATTTCAAAAGCGACCAAAAAATAAAAATTGAAAAAAGGAAAATTATCCAAAAAATAATTTGGGTCAAAACAGGACCAAAAACTTTTGTTAGAAAACTCAATAAAAAACCAAAAAATCCTCCACCCTTTTCTTCAGGCTTTAAAACTCCAAAAATTCCAGAGAGAAAAAAAATTGAAAGAAAAATTGCTAAAGATAAGCCAAAATGAAATTTTTCATAAGGAGAAAAAAAGAAAACTAAAGCTGCTAAAAGAAAAACTATTGGCAAAAAATAGGTTGCTTTCCCGATTAATTTNAAAGAGAGAGAAAGAAAAATCTTTCCAATAATTCCTGCCTTTCCAAAAATTCCGAGAAAAAAAATGAAAAAAAGAGAAAGAAAAACTGTGCCCCAGAAATATCTCTTAACCTTCTCTGGTAAAACAATTTTTGAGTTTTTCTTTTTTTTATTCTTCATATTTTAATTTTATCACTCTGGCTCAGGTCCTCTAAATCCAGTTCCNACTGGAATCAATCTTCCCAAAATCACATTTTCTTTTAATCCTTTCAATCTATCTTCTCTTCCCTCTAAAGCTGCTCTAATCAAAACCCTTGAGGTCTCTTGGAAGGAAGCTGCAGATAAGAACGAATAAGTTGTTAAGGCAACTTTTGAAATCCCAAGCAAAAGCAAACTTCCTTTTGCAGGTTTTTTCTTTTCCTTTTTAAGTAAGCGATTTGTTTTTATGAAAACTTCTTTTTCTATAACTTCTCCTGGCACAAAATCGCTATCTCCGGGATCCTTTATTTTCACCCTTGAAAACATTTGTCTTAAAATAATTTCGAAGTGTTTATCATGAATATTTGCTCCTTGTGAGCAATAAATTTTTTGCAATTCCTTTATCATATATCTCCAAATTTCTTCTTTTTTCTTCCTCAGTTTTAAGAATTTTTTAAGATCTAAATCTCCTTCACAAAGAGCTTGTCCTTTCTCTACTTTATCTCCTTCATTTACCAAAATTTGTTTGTGAGGTGGAATTTGATATTCATGAATTTTTCCATCTTTTGTCTTAATTTTTACCAATCCTCTTTTAGCTTCGACAACCTTTCCCTCAACTTCAGACATTATAGCTTCATTTGCTGGAGTCCTGGCTTCAAAAATTTCTTGAACCCTTGGCAAACCTGTAGTAATATCTCCTGCTCCAAAAACCCCTCCTGTGTGGAAGGTTCTCATTGTTAATTGGGTACCTGGCTCTCCAATTGCCTGAGCTGCTACAATCCCTACTGCTTCTCCCAATTTTATTGGTTTATTATTTCCCAAATCCCATCCATAGCATCTCCTGCAAACTCCAGAAATACTTTTGCAGGTTAAAGGAGAGCGAACCCTTACTTTTTTAACTCCTGCTTTTATTATTTCTCTTCCTTTTTCCCAATCAATTATTTCTCCTTCTTTAACAATCACTTTTTTGGTGTTAGGATCTCTTACTGTTTCTAGAACTTCTCTCCCAACGATTTTAAAAATGAAATCTTGACCAATTTCATCTGCATCCTCTCTAAAAATCTCAAGACCCTTTTTATCCTTGCAGTCCTCTGTTGTAATAATTACTCCGTGCGCAACNTCAACTAATCTTCTAGTCAAATACCCTGCAGAAGATGTTCTTAAAGCGGTATCAGCTGTTCCTTTTCTTGCTCCGTGAGTAGAGATAAAATATTCCAAAACCTTAAATCCTTCCTTGTAACAAGATTTTACTGGCAATTCAATAATTTCTCCTGCGGGATTAATCACCAAACCCTTCATTCCACACATTTGAACAGGTTGAGCCCAAGAACCNCTAGCTCCAGCATCAACCATTTGGAAAATTGGATTTTTAGGAGTTAAGGTTTTTGGAACCAATTTTTCAATCTCAGATTTTGCTCTGCTCCAAATCTCAATTGCTTTTGATTTTTTCTCTTTTAAAGACAAAAGTCCTTTTTCAAAATTCTCCTCAATTTTCTCAATTTCNTTTTCAGCCCTTTCTAAAATTTCTTTCTTTTCTTTTGGAACAATTAGGTCATCCATCCCAAAAGTTAAACCTGAACGGGTTGAATATTCAAAGCCAAGCTCTTTTATTTTGTCTAAAGTCTCGGCAACAACTTCTCTTGGATATTTTTCAATAATTTCAGCTGCTATTCTTTCTAAATCCTTGATTTTAATTTGTTGATTTTGAAATGGAAAATCTTCTGGCAAAGCNTCGTTAAATAAAATTCTTCCAACTGATGTCTCAATAATCTCATTGCCTTTTGGATTTTTAACTTTAATTTTAGCTCTCAAATCTATATCTCCAAATTCTGAAGCTAAAATTGCCTCAAAGGCTTCACCAAAAATTTTTCCCTCNCCCTTTGCTCCTTCTACAATAGTAGTTAACCAATAACATCCAAAAACAATATCTTGATAAAGAGTAACAATTGGAGTTCCGGTTGCTGGTTTTAAAAGATTTAAAGAAGACAGCATTCTTTCTTTTGCTTCATCTTGAGCTGCTTTAGAAAGTGGAACAAAAACTGCCATTTGATCACCGTCAAAGTCAGCATTATAAGCTTTGCAAACCATCGGATGAATCCTTATTGCATTTCCTTCAATTAATACTGGATAGAAAGCTTGAATTCCCAAACGATGAAGGGTAGGAGCACGATTTAGCAAAACTACTCTATCTTTAACCACTTCTTCTAAAGCTGCCCAAACATCATCTGTTTCTTCATCAATTAAATGATTTGCNCCCCTGACATTATAAGCTAATTCCTTTTCTAAAAGTTTTCTAATCACAAATGGTCTGAAGAGCTCCAAAGCCATTCTTTTTGGCAAACCAACCTGATCAAATTTCAGTTCAGGTCCAACTACAATCACTGATCTTCCCGAATAATCAACTCTCTTTCCTAAAAGATTTTGTCTAAACCTTCCTTGTTTTCCTTTAAGCATGTCTGCAACAGATTTTAAAAGTCTTCTTCCTCCAGTGGTTGCCTTTGTTGTCACTCCCTTTCTCATTTCGTTATCCAANAAAGAATCNACTGCTTCTTGAAGCATTCTTTTCTCATTTCTGANAATCACTTCTGGAGCTCCAATTTCTATCAAATATTTTAAGCGATTATTTCTATTAATAACTCTTCGATACAAATCATTAAGATCTGAAGAGGCATATCTTCCTCCATCTAACTGAACAACNGGTCTCAATTCAGGAGGCAAAACTGGCAAAACAGTCAAAAACATCCATTCAGGACGAATTCCTGCTTTTTTCATTGATCTGAGCAATTTTAACCTTCTCAAAATTTTCTTTCTTTCTTGAGGAGCTCTTTCTTTTATTAATTCTTTCTCTAATTTTTCAATTTCTTTATCCAAATCAATCCTTTCGAAAATTTTCCTTATAGTTTCAGCTCCGGTTCCAGCTTTAAAACAGTGTCCATATTTTAATGAAAAATCGCGATATTCTAATTCGCTTAAAATCCTCCCTGGTTGAATTGACAAAACCTCATTTATTCTTTTTTGTTTCGCCTCTTTTAACTCTCTCAATTTTTCTTTTGCATCTTTTTCATTTTTTAAACTTTTTTCTTTTGCCTTATATTCTTTTTCTATTTCTTCTAAAATTTCCTTCTTCACTTTTTCATCAACTTCAGTAATGATATAAGCTCCATAATAAATTACTCTTTCAACTTGGGGCATTGGCAAATCTAAAACCATTCCTATTCTTGAAGGAACTCCTCTTAAAAACCAAATGTGAGAAACGGGAGTTGCCAATTTAATGTGCCCCATTCTCTCTCTTCTTACAGAAGAAGTTGTCACCTCAACTCCACATCTATCACAAATTACGCCTTTATATCTTATTCCCTTATATTTTCCACAATAGCATTGATAATCTTTCTCTGGTCCAAAAATTCTCTCGCAAAAGAGACCATCTTTCTCTGCTCTTTGGGTTCTATAATTTATTGTTTCTGGCTTCGTAACCTCTCCATGAGACCAAGACAAAATCTCCTCTGGGGATGCAAGTTTTATTCTAATTGCTTGGATATCTTCAACTTTCATGATTTTAATTCAAAACGCAAAAT
>JGI24721J44947_10008412_pt1 | contig 13524 bp, 10 predicted proteins | sample YelNatPaOPGAMG01_FD_44947 | JGI IMG/M metagenome (IMG submission 44947)
ACCGGCTCCGCTATGAATGAATGGAACCGGGTTGTCTTTCGGCAAGGTGTAAATCATTTTGAAATTTCACTTATCCATGACTACCCCACTCATCCGCTTTACCTTAAGGCTCTTTCTCAGCGAATCGATGAGGCTCTACAGAGATTCCCTTTGTTTGAGCGTCAGGCTGTCCATTTCCTTTTCAGTGCTCACAGCATACCGGCTTATCTTTTAAGAAAAGGGGATCCATACAAATATCAAATCGAAGCAACAATGAACGCCGTCATGGAACTCCGTAACTTTGATCATCCATTCCATCTCTCGTTCCAGAGTCGAGTTGGACCTGTAAAATGGCTCGAACCTTCGACCATAGACATGGTTAAGTATCTTGCCCGTGGCAATGTACGGAATCTTATTGTAATCCCCATTGCGTTCACTTCTGACCATATTGAAACGCTTTACGAATTGAACATTCAGGTAAGGCGAATTGCTCAGGAAGCAGGAATAAAGCAATATGAAGTTGCAGAGGCGCTGAACGATTCCCCCCTTTTCATTCAGGCGATGGCTGATCTCGTTCTCACAACAATTGCCAAATCTCAGGGTGCACAACAATGAAGAATTCACAACCTATTGTTGTTATAGGAGCAGGGATTTCTGGACTTGCAACTGCATGGTTCTTACAAAGAGCCAATCATGATGTTCTCCTCTTAGAGAAAAACAAGTACCCGGGCGGTACTATGCAGAGCATTTCACAAGAAGGGTACGTTATTGACCTCGGACCGAACAGCGCGCTCGAGACAACCCCCCTTTTTGATACGATCCTCACGGAACTCGGCATCAAGTCGCAGCAAGTCTATGCAAACCGTAATAGCTCTAAGCGATACATCCTCCGAAACGGGAAGCTTCATCCCCTTCCTATGACACCTCAAGCTGTTCTTGCAACTCGTCTATGGTCGTTTCGAGGCAAACTAAGGCTGCTCGGCGAACTTTTCGCTGGCAGGGCTGATCACGAAGAATCAATTGCAGAATTCGTAAATCGACGACTGGGGCAGGAATTTCTGGACTATGCCATCGATCCGTTCGTTGCCGGAGTTTATGCTGGTAATCCAGAGCAACTGAGTGTGAGGGTCGCTTTTCCAAAGCTCTACGCTCTTGAAGAAAAGTACGGTGGACTGATCAAGGGAACTATCAAAGGCGCTCGTGAAAGAAAACGCCGAGCCGAGAAGGCGAAAGCCACCGCACAAATGTTCTCCTTCATTCAGGGAATGAATACATTCCCAGCAGCTATTGCCGAAGCTCTCGGCAAACGCGTCAAATACAATTCATCCGTCATCGCTGTGTCGCCATCACGTCGACGTCGGAGGAACAAAACCTGGAACGTCGTCTATGAAAGCAGAAACGCTAAGGAATCTGTGGAGGCATCAGCAGTTATCATCGCGGCCCCGGCGTATGCAACTTCTTCAATAATTCGAGAAATCGACCCGGCGTGCGCCGACGCCCTAAGCCGCATTTACTATCCCCCCGTAGCAATGGTTTTCACCGGATTCCCGCTAAGGCAGATACGTCAACAGCTCGATGGATTTGGCTATCTTGTTCCATCTAAGGAATCGCGCAGTATTCTCGGGACTATCTGGAGTTCGGCGATTTTTCCCAATCGCGCCCCCGAAGGTTATGCAGCATTCACAACATTCGTCGGCGGTTCCCGGCAACCGGAAATGGTGGAACTCGCCGACGATCAGCTGCTCGACCACGTCATCTCAGACCTTCGGTCAATCATGAACATCCAGGGCGATCCATCGTTCACGTTGATTCAACGATGGGAGAAAGCAATTCCGCAGTACAACCTTGGCTACGGAGAAATTCTAAAGCAACTCGATCTATTTGAACAAAATCATAAGGGCCTTTTCTTCTGCAGCAATTACCGCGGTGGAATTGCTGTTGGAGATTGTCTAATTAGCGCAGAGAAAACAGCACAAAAGGTAGAGGAGCATCTTACAAGGCAATGACATCAAGCGCCTTTGCCTAAGAAGAACTGAGCATGGACAGGTTCAACACCGGCTCTCAGGAAATCAAAGTGTAAAAGAGGAGATAACCATGGAACATCTTTTTCTTGCCACATCAACATTCCCCACAGTGCGGATGCGTCGCTTGCGGATGACCGAGACACTCCGCTCAATGGTCCGAGAAACTTCGCTGTCAAAGGACGATCTCATCTATCCGCTTTTCGTAGTTCCGGGAGAAAAACTCAAGCGCGAAGTTCCATCAATGCCAAACGTGTATCAGATGTCTATTGATGAAATTGTCAGAGAGTGCGTTGAAGTAAAGGCTCTTGGCATCCCTGCTGTAATTTTATTTGGAATCCCGGAGCACAAGGACGAAGTTGGCTCTGAAGCCTACAGCGAGCACGGAGTCATTCAACGCGCGATTCGTGCGATCAAACGAGAAATACCAGATCTTCTTGTCATCACCGATGTTTGTCTCTGCGAGTATACATCGCATGGACATTGCGGTCTCGTTCGCGATAATGAAATCCTTAACGATGAGACCGTTGAGCTGCTTGCCCGGGAGGCGCTCACCCATGCCGAAGCAGGCGCTGACATGGTTGCTCCATCCGACATGATGGATGGCAGAGTGAAAGCAATCCGAGAAAAGCTCGACGAAAATGGATTTGCAAACATCCCGATTATGTCATATGCTGCAAAATATGCCTCTGGTTTTTACGGACCGTTCCGTGATGCCGCCGAGAGCACGCCAAAATTCGGCGATCGCCGCTCACATCAAATGGACCCAGCAAACTCCGATGAGGCTCTCCGTGAGGTTGAGCTTGACATCCTTGAAGGGGCTGACATCATTATGGTGAAACCTGCAATGGCATATTTAGACGTGATCCGGCGCGTGAAGGATGCATTTCACATGCCGACCGCAGCATATAACGTAAGCGGTGAGTATTCGATGATCAAAGCAGCTGCTCGAAATGGATGGATTGATGAGCAACGCGTGATGATGGAGGTACTCACGGGGATCAAACGCGCTGGGGCTGATCTCATACTCACTTACTTTGCAAAAGATGTTGCAAGGATTCTTCCATGAACACGACGCAATCAGACCGGCTCTTCGCTCGAGCCAAGAATCATATCCCCGGTGGTGTAAACTCACCTGTTCGCGCTTTTCGATCTGTGAACCGTACGCCTCTTTTCATCCACCATGCCTCAGGGTCACATATCACTGATGTAGATGGGAATGAATTCATCGACTATGTTGGCTCATGGGGACCGCTTATCCTCGGGCACGCTCACCCAAGAGTCGTTGGAGCCTTGCAACGCACAGCAGAGCGAGGTACAAGCTACGGCGCATCAACTGAACTTGAAATCGAACTTGCGGAGATGGTGAAGTCATTCATGCCGAACATCGAATTGGTGCGCATGGTCAATTCAGGAACAGAGGCGACAATGAGCGCCGTTCGACTTGCGCGAGCTTACACTGGGAAAACGAGGATCATTAAATTCGCCGGCTGCTATCACGGTCATGCCGATGGATTCCTTATCAAAGCAGGCTCAGGTGCTACAACGCTTGGTGTTCCTGATTCCCCTGGAGTGCCCCCAGCCTACGCTTCTGAGACACTCATTGCAACTTTCAACGATCTCGACTCAGTAGAAACCATCATCAGACACTATGGAGGTGATACCGTCGCAGCCATCATCGTTGAACCTGTTGCAGGGAACATGGGGGTTGTCCCACCAGTTGATGGATTTCTTTCAGGGCTTCGTTCAATTGCCGACCGCGAGAAGATCGTGCTCATCTTCGATGAGGTCATGACGGGATTCAGAGTGGCACGCGGGGGTGCTCAGGAACTGTACAATGTCAAGCCGGATCTCACGACGCTCGGGAAAATCATCGGCGGTGGACTCCCTGTTGGCGCTTACGGCGGCAAGAAAGAAATCATGCAGCTCACCGCCCCGAAAGGGCCTGTCTATCAAGCCGGGACCCTCTCTGGAAACCCGTTAGCAATGGCAGCTGGACTGGAGACACTCCGCATTATTTCGGAAGAAAGGGATTTCTATGAGAAACTTGAGGGNATCTCCGCAACCCTTGCCGAAGGCTTCCTCGAAGAAGCAAGAAAGGCAGGAATCCCTGTTCAACTCAATCGGGTCGGTTCAATGATGACGCTCTTCTTCACACCCGAAGGCGTGCATGACTACAATACAGCATTGAAAAGCGATACAAAACGGTTTGCTGCTTATTTTCAAGAAATGCTTAAACAAGGAATTTACCTCCCCCCATCGCAATTCGAAGCTTTCTTCATCTCTTTTGCCCACACNCCCCACGACATTGAGAAAACCATTGAAGCACATAGAGAAGCACTAAAACAGAGCATGACAATCTGATAATTCATCTTANGCCAGACGGCCCTGTCAGCGCATTTTANGAGTTCATTTAGGTTGTTCGTTTCNCTTTTCCGCCACGGGCGGACGAAATCGTAACGTACGAATNAATTCCGCCGCGCAGGAACTAAATTTCGCCGCACATAATTACAATTTGGGTTTCCAGCGCACAAAAACATAAGGTAGTTGCTCTTGCGCCGTGTTGAAGCTGTGTTGCAATGTCATTGGGAGGGAACAGAGCGACCGAAGCAATCTCAAAATTTCTGAAAATTTATGAGATCATCCCGCCCTCGAGGGAGGCGTTTGCAGTTACGACAAGCTTTTCCCGCAACAATAGAAAATCCGCAGAGAGCAGGCTCGAGTGAAGCGTGACTTTTGAGACTCAAGCTTACCCGCCTACGGCGAACTTATCAGCTTTTGCAATTCTCTCAACTCCTCAAGCACACTCATCTGAGAGTGTCTTACAGCCGTTTGGGGAAGATAACCTGATGAGCAGTTCATCGATTCAGAGTGCGTTCAATCGTAGCAATAACGTCATCGAGATCGTACGGCTTGCTGATCAAATCTGACGCGCCGAGGTGGAGAGATTCGATCGCATTTCTGACATCCCCGTAAGCGGTAAGCATAATAACTCGCGTTTCAGGAAAATTTGCTTTCGCGTACTTTAAAACATCAAATCCATCAACGCGNTTCATCTTGATGTCGAGCAATACTACATCGAAGCGCCTCATCTTGAGCAGTTCAATGGCTTCATCGCCATCAGAGACGGTTTCTACCTCATACCCAAGAGAAGAAAGTTCGTCTCCGAGAAGAAATCGCACCGCCTCATCATCATCTGCGATGAGAATCTTAGCTCTGTTAGTGATCTCAGCGATGATTTTCTAACTCCTTTGCTATTTGGTGAGCAGCACTTTGNACAAATGTANGCGAATCNTTAAGTGAAAGAAATAACCCCGGCTGANGCACTGACCAGAGGTACTCAGGGCAAAGTACAGCTCCTCCGCTTTTCAAATCCNTTTGGGCAAATNCCCGTCGCTGATGTCCTTCAGTAGCGGTCCCGGTCATAACCAGGCAAAATGCAGGGTTAATATCACNTGCAACGTATCCTCACGTACTGTAGCTTTCTCAATATGCAACATATCCCGTGATTGAGACGCTCCGCGTTCCATTTGGTCCAGTGACAGAGACAGTGATTGCAACGTTGCCAGACTTCGCGTTAAGAGCGGCCTGGTTACGCATCACTTTGAGCGAGAATGTTGTCCATGATGTATCCTGTGTATCGGGAAGAAGCACGTTTACATCGCCAGACAGGACAACAGGTGCACCCGCAGCTGAAACTGTTATAGTTGTCCCGGCAGCCATCGGATGTCCAAAGCGATCGGCGACACGATAGGTGAAGTTCATTCCTGTTGTATCACTCGCAGAGAGATAAAACGTTGAGGGCGAAATAGCTATATCAGTCGGAAAACCTGAAAAGAGAATCAGAATGCTATCTTGCACCGAAGCGCCATTCTCGCCGACTGTCTGTGCTTTCACCCACGCGAAACCATGCCCATAGACAGGATCATTTCCAACTGGGTTCCCAGAGCGCAGAGTAGCNTGTGCCAACCCTGACGCATTCGTATAACCTGACGCATCGATCACTCCGCCCGTCGTACTGAAGTACACCGCAGTGCCGGGTTGGACAGGGTTGCTGTATTTGTCGCCGACGAGAACCACGATATTGTCCGTGCGATTCACCCAATCAAGTCCCGGGAAATTCAACATTTGCGCTGCGATGGAAAAATGGGCTTGGTCTGGTAATCCGCCGAAAATCGTCATACGGACTGGCTCTGACTGGATTATCTTGTTCCCGACTTGTGCTGTAGCAAGGATCTGTGCAACACCAGCCTTTGTTCCCGCGTTGAGTGAAACTGTCACCATGCCGGTTTTCGGGTCGGTACGCGCTGAGGATGGAAAAACATACTCACCTCCGTTCGGTCCGTTGGTGATGGAAAAGCTGACTGTCACCTGGTGAGATGAATCAACAGGGATACCGTGAGCGTCGCGAACCTGGAATGTAAGCTGTGCAACATCATTGGCACCTGTTCCCTTTACACTGATGTAGCTGGGTGTAAACCCGACAAGATAAATGTTCGCCGCTTCACCCGATTGTCCGGGAGTAATGGGGCTTGTTGAATCGGCTTTGAGATACAAATCAACTCTTGTNGTTTGCTGNGGAACNACTGCGACCTGCTGTGTATCGTTCCGAAAGCCCGGCATCATGGCAACGATTTGAGTGATGTATGTTGAATCAACAGTCACGACCAGGGAATAAGCTCCTCCTTCTCCTGCTGTTGCCACAGCTGGCGGACTCTGGAGGTACACAGTTGCCCCCGGCACAGGGGTGCGAGTGTCATTTCGATAGACTGTCCCTTGAATTGTTGCCTCATTTCGTTTCGGACCTGTTGGAGCAGCGCACGATGCGAGCGCAAGCACTCCAAGGAATACCCCTGCAACCGCAAGGGATGCATTGAGAGCAGACCTATATCGCATCATTGTTTGCCCCTCCATCGTTCAATATTTTGTTCGTGCTCTCTCCGAGCTTTTTCCATTGGATTTTCTACTCTCCCTGTTTTCATTATCTCCTCCCGCTGGGCAAGCGACGGAACAAGATTGGCTCTGAGGAGGAGAACTAATTCCTTCTTCGACATATCAACCTTGTCATATCCAAAAAGATACCGTAAACCCAAAAACCACCATGGGAGATCTTTCAAGATTGGGATCCCAACGCGAACTTTTTGTTCCTGCCGCGTGATCAGTCCACCGATCGCAACTTCCTCACCATTAAGGAGAAGCGAGGAGGTGTTCGCCTGACTCTTGTTTATGATGATGGTCAGAGGGTTTGGTTGCACAGAGCTCCGTTCTACCATCACCTTCAGGTAGATGAAATCGGTTGTATCATGATGTAGAACAATTGGCTTCACCTCGATGATGGTTCCCGTTGAGTAGAATCGATCGATGATGTTCCCTGCAAAGTCACGAGTCTTCGTAGAGAAATCCTGACCGATCTGGATTCGCCCGGTCTCACCGGAGCGAACGGTGATCTCAGGGCTGGCAAGAATTTCCCCATAGTTGTTCGACTGGAAAAATTTGATGATTGCATCAATGCTGCCGAAGGCGACATTTGCCGTGCTTTTGAGCGTTGTCGTAAAGATATCGCTGCTGACAGTTTTCTCGCCCTGAAACGATGTCGTCACGTCAACTTTGTCTTGCGGAAACCCAACTCGGTAGAAATCCCAGCTGATCCCTGCTTCGTTCAGTTTCCCTATATCGACTTCGAGGAAGACGGCTGAGATGCGTACCTCGCGGGAGTCAAATGTTGGAAGCTCCACCCCCTCCGGAGCCCCGGGTGCAGCAACTCCTGCCTCAGCTTTCTGCTCCTTCGTTAGTGGGAAAACCCTGATGTAATCCTTGAACTCATCATACCACATGAGGTTTTTTCGGAGGATAGTCTCAAGGGCATCGCGCCATGGCATCGCCTGAATATCAACACCAATAGCTTGCTTATGCTGCTCAGGGTCGATGATCACCTTCCCGGCATACTTCTTGCTCAATTCGCTGAGCACTGAAAGTGCCTGATCAAAAGGCGTATCTTTCGATAGTGAGACAATCTCACCTGGCGCAGTGTACTCTTTCAGAGCCTTCCGTTCTTCACCTACCTGGGCTTGCAACTTGCCCGGTGAGTTTGCAAATAAGCAAGCAAGAAAGAACAGGACGTATAAAATGGAGAACCTTTGCTTCTTCATGGAATGCCTCGTTTATTTATTGGTCGTATGGAATGGTATTCGTAGTTCAGCTCTTTCAATGATGCCACCTTTGTTAAGCATAAATTCAACAGCNCCCTTCTCCGGGTCGATGCGCGTCACATATCCAAGATATACTTCGTCCCCCTCTTCCAATGTCACTATACGCCCCTTCTGATCGGCAACAAATGCCTTCCCGGGGATCACCGCTCGCAACTCCGATCGGTCAACTTCAACAAGGTCACGCGTATTAGGGGGTATTTCCGTTGTGATCAGCGGTATAAAAGGATTGAATGACAGGAATGCTGGCACCACAGTTGGAGCGTTCTCCGCAGTTGCCAACCCCTTTAGCGATGTGTAGTATGCGCGTAGCTCCATATCAAATGCAACAAGGTACTGCGTTTCGACATCTTCCTTCTCGCGAACCTCGATACCTCGAAGTGATATGCTACGCACTTTGTAAAGCCGACGACCGTTCTCAATGTACCAGAGAAAGCGATAGAAATTTTGGAAGAGAGCCTCCCCCTTCAAACTGTACGTGTTGTATCCGTAGTCCCTCATCTGCGTTGACCCGAGGTAAACCATATCGAGTTTCAAAAAACCACTCCAATCAATGATCCGGTTAAGGTACGCGTAAGTTCCCGAGGAATAGTCAACTTCAGGGATGTCCTTTGCACGACGAGTCCATCGAGCAACAATGTCATTAACCTCTTTCGAGGTGACGTTTAATTGTTCAATGAGCAAAGCTGTCCGTTGGAGTTCGNCTTCAACGGCACGCGTCTCCTGATCGATTTTCTTCTCCTTGCTAACCTGGTAGATTCCCCGATAGTATCCGCCAATTAGCACCACCAGGAGAAGAATGGTACCAAGAACGAGTGTGTTCCGAATAACGTATGACACAGAAGAACCCTCCCAATGAGTGGTCAATCTTCGAGTTTTTCAACATCGAACTCATACTTATAGACAATCTTGTCCCGAATCTTCTGAACGGTGACTTGTTTCAACGTTGAGCGTTCGAAAAGATTGGAGATACGCGGAATACGACTCCGGTAAATTGAAAAACCATTCACAACCATCCCGTCTTGCGGTGTGGAATGAAGGTCTGTCAACCAGAGTGCATTAACATCTTCCACCCCACGGGTTAGATGCGAAATTGCCTTTGACCATCGGTTCGCACCAGGTGTGAGTGAGTCATAAAGCGCCAAGGCAGCCTGATATTTCACACGGACTGCGTTGAGACTATCAATCCGCATCTGGATACGCCGGGTTTCAATAAGCTGAGATTGCTTCACAGCCAGCAACGACTGCTTGTCTTTGATTTTCTGAGCCTTCGAAGCAATCTGGACTGTGAAGAATAGGGTGACAACAAAAAGCAAAAGCAGAAGCAAATAACCATGCCAGCCAAGCTTGAATGTTTTTTGGCCTTCCCTGATGTAGGTGGGTAGAAGATCAAGAGTGTAAAATTTTTCGTAGCCCGGCTGAAGAGCTCTCCACGCGCTCGCAATGGGAACTGCGTACTCAGAGAGCTGAGGTCCGACATCTGGAGGAAATCTCGACAAGTCAAGTTTCTTCGGTATGAGATAATCAATCTCCACCTCGCGGAACTGGCGGAGGAAAAATTCACGAGCGCCAAGTTTTGCAGACTCTCCAGCAAAAAGAATCCGGTTCACCTTTGCCACAGCAAGGTTATCTTGCTCAAGCAGGATACGGCTGTAAATGGTGTTAAGAATTGCTGGTGAATCCGCCCCCTCGCTGATCATTGGCGCAATGTGCCAGAGATGGTTCCCCTTCAGGAAAATCAGTCGGCTTGTTTCGAGCCCGATATAAGCGATGACTGTAACTTCATCAAATGCGAATGTGTAGTTCGCCCGAACGAGATTAGCAAGGGCAACATCAGCGGGTTCATACGTCGCAATCCTCGGGATGCGCTTCCCGATGGAGGGTCGAGCTGACTCCAGCATCCGAATCAACCCCATCCCGTCTTCTCGCACAGCGCACAGAATGCCCCCCTCTTCGAGCTTGAGATAATCAACAGCATCCGATGCAAGTTCTACCGTGCGGATTGTCTTAAGCTCAGCCATGATCCGCTTGCGGAGCTTTTCCCCTTTCAAGCCGAAATCAGATTCAAGGACATGGTAGTAAATACTCGGCTCAGCAAGGGCATGAGCAATCACGTAACGTTTCTCCCCTGCGAGAAGCTCAGCAATAATTGCACTGTCCGACTCCTGCTCACGCCCGAATTCCGGAACTCCAGCAGGTGCTGTGAAATCAAAGCTGCCCGAGGGGACCTCTCCACCCGCGAAAGAAGGCTCATGCACAGGAACCTCCTCCATCTTCCGTGCAAGTGTAACGGTCTTGAAGCTTTTCAAAACGATTCGATGTCGCGATGCTACGAGCTCAACGAACTTCAGCTCATGGCCATCGGTGAAGATGCCAAATGCACGTTTACCTTTCAACTCCTTTGCTGCCATACGTCACCTTGAAATTGTTTATGACAAATATTTATCCCTTGCATTTTTGGCACTGTATTTCTACAAGAATACTGCATTTTTTCCACATTTCCTAATCACTCTGTCCATGCGAAAAACCGATGCTGAGTATCGACAAATGGTGCAATCGTCATTTTACCAACACCATCTTCTTCACTGCAGAAAGGCTCCCGGCTTGCAATCGGTAGAAGTATATGCCGGAGGCAAACCGAGAACCATCAAAGAACACAGCATGCTCTCCCGACTCTTTTTCCTCGTCAATCAATCTGATAACTTCCCTGCCAAGAATATCCATCACGCTTAGCACAACATGCCCGCGCTCCCGAAGGAAAAACCGGATTACCGCCATGGAGTTAAATGGATTAGGAGAAACAGATACTGAATACGGCTTCTCGCCGACATCAGGAATGAACAGCTCTGCTCCACCACCTACAATTTTAGGTAACGCCTCTTCCCCAAACGTTGCTGTGTAATGCGGATCGGCATAGCTTCCTTCTATTGAATAATAGGCTCGAGCATCGTAGTACAATAAATCATCTGTATAACTCCCCGTGTTCAGGTAATCATAATCTGTGTAACTTGAATCAGGTCGATTTACCGTCGCAAGTAGCACAGGATCACCGACTACCCCATTATGCTTTACCTTTCGCCACACCTCATACTGAGTCACATTTGGGTTGACATGGTTGTACCAGACAATTTGCACAGGCTCCCCAACTGGNCCGCCAAGACTTTTCATGGTCACTNCNACAGGTTTACCTGCATAATGCGCCCGATAGGTGGCATGGTCCGTTGGAGTGAATGTGCGTGGGTTCTCCGTGCTCCCATCTTCCCACTGAGTGAAACTGTAGTAAATACCGTTAACGGCTTGAGGTAATGCTTCAGCTGTAATGGTTCCAGGTGGGTTCTGCTGCCCAACGACATGGAAGGGCTGGCTCAAGGGAAGTTGATACTCTGTTCCGTTCACCTTGATAACGCCTTTATTTCCGACGCCGACGAAAGAATTTTCGAACCAGATGTTGAACTCTTTAGCAAAGTTCGCTGTGTAGGTTCCATCGCCTGTGACGGTGATTGTGACTGGATTACTCGAGTAGGTTTCGGCAAGAGAACCATTTACGAATTTGGCCCAGTTCTGGTATCTCTGAAGGTAGACACCGTCGCTTTGCCCATCAATTGCCTCAAGGACATGAGAAGATCCGCCTTCCCATTCAAATTCGCTCCCTGAGCGGTAGGTCAGACCATCAGCCTTAAAGCTTCCTGCCTCGAAGCTGTTCTTAACGGTTACGTGGTATAGAGGTGGACGCCCATAGAGATTCCTGAGGGCACTGACATCTTGGGAAGTGAGCGTCCTTCGTGAGCCGTGGTAACCTTCTTCCATTACATTGCCAGCACCCAGATGCGGTAACCCAAAGGTATGACCGATCTCATGCAAAATCGTTGTCACTATGTCAATGTTTGTGAAGGGAGGTCCCGGCGGATTCGTACGCGTGTCAATACCGGTTGTCCACTGAACGTAGTTGGAATTGGAGTTTAAGTTCACCTCTATAGAACCTGGCGGAAAAGAGGGAGTGTCACCAAAACCAGACGAGTTCGGATAGAATTGAACAACTATCCGATTAGAGGCCGGGGCGGAGGACTCCACGAATTGGATTGACGTGAGACCACCTTTGTCTTTCCAATAGCCCAATGCCCATTGTACTGCACTACGGACCTCATTGCGCACGCGGGTTGGATCAGTAGAACCGTCCAGCTTCAATCCTCTTGTGTTCGTATCAACCCACCAATTCACTGTCGCTCCATCAGGCCAGCGGCCCTGCGCCAGTGCAGAGCCTGCTACAATAAAGAACGTTAGTAACCATCTCATCACCGTCATAGCCCTTACCTCCTTTCACTCTTATGATGTTTTCCCTTACTTACCATGTAAAATGAGCGTAATGGTTGCATACCCAGCTCCCACCATTTCTTCTACTACAAAAACTTCTGTCCCATCTGTCCAGACACTGGTACTGATTGCATTGAAATCCGGAAGCTGTCTGTACAGATACCAATCTACCCCGTTATAGTGATAAACCTTATTCCCCGCAGCAAATAAGTTGTCCCCTGAGACTCCTGCCACGGCTCCAACGCGCCTATCGTCAAGTAACCTGAGCCAACCACCTGCCTCTTTCCGAAACACCCCTCCCCCCGCACTGTACAACGCAGAACCAATCATCCGCAGCCTAGGTCCGAACTGCCACCGCTCCAACCCAACGGTCGACAAGAGAGAATCCTCCCTGCTCCACCCTTCACCATTGAAATGATAGAGGTAAATCACTGTCGAGTCAATTGGAGGAACCTGATCCGGTTTCGCTGCTGTCGCATATACATCTGCTCCAGAGAAGCCTCCAATGCTGAGAATCTGCAAGGGGTAATCCAGCGACTGCAAACTACTATCCAGCGCAACCCGCTGCCAGACCGAACCGTTAAAATGATGAATCAGACCGTCTCTACCTCCAACCCAGATGTCACTCGGAGAACTCCCCCATACCGATGTTAAAGCTCTTCCACTCACTTTATGTTCACTCCANTTCACTCCATCATAATGAATAATAAGGCTCGAATCTAAAAANTTAGGCGGCGGATTGGGATTGTAGAAAATCTTCTCACCTACTGCCCAGATGTCATTAGCCGAGAACCCGTAAATAGCACTTAGATCAAACGCTCCAAAAGCCAAGTCGACCGGCCTCCAACGATTGCCATCATAATGGTACATCTTACCGTAACCACCAGCATCATTATGCCCTACAACATAGACATCATTTGCTGAACTACCCCAGATATCCCTCATCGATGTCTGAAAGCTGTTAGGATAGGCAAGTGTATCAATAGTCCATGTGTACTCACGTGGAT
>JGI24721J44947_10008413_pt1 | contig 13523 bp, 10 predicted proteins | sample YelNatPaOPGAMG01_FD_44947 | JGI IMG/M metagenome (IMG submission 44947)
TAAAGAGACGAATTTTAGCTTATTTTTATAAAATAGGCTTTGATTATATAAAATTACATTTCGCCAGTCCATTTCGGATAACCAGAGCAATAAGCAAGAAAGGGAGTCGCTTTATTCCTTCGCTAAGAAGGAAAATTCTAAATAAAGAGAGGAGGAAGAATTATGTTTAAAAAATTTTTTCTTTGTGTCCTTATATTGTTTTTAATCTGGTTGTTTCATCCATCCTCAATTTGCGCTAAAACTATCAAAGTTTTAGCCCAGTTTCCCATGAGTGGGCCGGTGGGGAGTCTCCCCGAGTTTGGCTGGGGGTTCATCGATGGGATGAATTATATCAATGGCAAAGGGGGAGTTAATGGGAAGCCGATAACTTATTTTGTGGAGGACATGCGTTATAGCCCAACAGTCGAAGTGGCCAATTTTACGCGCTATGCCGCTGCTGAAAAAAAGGATGAATTGCTCATTGCTTCGGGCTACATAACTGGAGCCTTAAAACCATTGATTGAAAAGGTAAATAAAGAAGAGCGGATTCCCTGGTTGGATGGATCATATTCTACGGAAATTTTCGGTCCCGAAGGCGGACCAACTAAGTACCCTTATTATTATTCTTTAGGAGCCACTTATGGAGACCAAATGCGCGTGCTCCTAAATTGGATTAAAGATGATTCCAAAGGAAAAGGGAAAGTGGCTATTGTTTATAGTCCCACGGAATGGGGTCGGGATCCTTTAGAGATGACGCGAGCGCACGCCAAAAAAATTGGCCTCCAGATTGTCGCCGAAGAAGAATATGCTTTCACGGCTACGGATGCCACGCCGCAGATTACTAATGTCCGTAAAGCAAAAGCTAACTACGTATTTTATCATGGCTATTCAGGTGCTGCCCCATATACAGCAATCTTTATGAAAACGGCGAAGCAGTATTTAAAGAATGTGACTATTTTAGGCACCCACTATACCACTGGTCATTACCCCATTCTCATTGCCGGGAAGGCGGTTGATGGGATGGTGGGCGCCTGCTGCCGGCCCCAAGTGGATGAAATGGATAACCCCATGGTAAAAATGGCCCACGATTTCGCCGCTAAATATAACCGTAAAGACGGAATCAAAGATATGTTTCTTTATATGGAAGGCTTAACTTATGCTTTAATTTTCCACGAAGCCTTGACGCGAGCTGATAACGCCGGGGAGTTGACCCGCGCAGGTGTAAAAAAGGCACTGGATAATATGGTATGGGATTACCACGGTCTTTTCGGCGGGAGAGCTTTCTCATACAAATCCCATACTATTCCTATGGTGAGAATATATAAATGTCATGTAGAAAAGGAAGTAGAAAAAGGCGGGCGTAAAATCGGCGTGGGTACATGGAAACCTGTCAGCCCATGGATTAATACTGAGTTAGAATTAAAGTAATCGAGATTTAAAAATGGCTGACTTAATCCAAACTTTGGGAGCAGGAATCCTAATTGGCTGCGTCTACGGAATTTTAGGCCTGGGCATAGTAATTATTTTTAAAGCTTCGGAAGCTTTCAATTTTGCTATCGGCGAATTTTTAGTTGTTGGTTCTTTCCTCTTCTACATCTTTTTCTTTGATTTTCATTTGCCTTTGATGGTGGCTTTACCTTTGGGTTTAATAGCGGCTGGGGGGATGGGGGCGCTCATTGAACGTTTATCTATCAAACCTCTTCTGGGCCGTTCGGCACTCTCCATGACGATAATCACTCTTGGGTTAGCCAGCGTGCTGAGAGCTTCCGTGCAATTTATTTTTGGAGCCCATTCTTATTCCTTTTTCATCGAGCTGCCCGATTTTACTCTGGAGTTTGGCAATGTCCTTTTTCCTTCGGAAAGGGTATGGGCAGCCCTCCTTTCTTTGCTGACTTTCCTAGCCCTGCTCTTTTTTCTTTTTCGCACCCGCTGGGGAGTGGCTATCCGGGCTATCTCTGAAAGCCAGGCTAAAGCTTTAGCTTTTGGCATTGATGCACGCTTCCTTATGCTTTTAGTCTGGGCGGCAAGTTCCATGTGTATTGCGGTGGCCGGAATTATGATCTCCAACTTCGGAGCCCTTTCTTACCTTACCGGAATTGTGGGTCTACGAGCTATTCCCGTTGTCCTCATCGGGGGGATGGACAGCATTGGGGGGGCCTTAATCGGGGGATTAATTGTGGGGCTATGTGAGGCTTTAATCGGTAGCTATGTAGAACCTTTGGGTTTAGTGGGGTTTAAAGATGTCGCTCCCTATATACTGCTGCTCATTGTTTTGTTCATCCGCCCCTACGGATTATGGGGAACAGTAAGAATTGAAAGGATTTAAAATGCTGGCGGTGGAAAACTTGCGGGTAGTTTACCGCGATGTCATCTCTATTTTAAATGGGGTCTCTCTGCAAGCTAATCCTCAAGAAATTTCTGTAATCTTGGGAGCGAATGGAGCTGGAAAGACTACTCTTTTGCGGGCCATCGCTGGCTTATTGAGCATCTATGATGGAGACATTATTGAAGGAGACATCAAACTGGGCCAGGTCTCCATAAAAGGAAAGGAGAGCAGGGAAATAGTAAAAAAATTTGGGCTCACTTACGTGATGGAAGATCGCCCTGTGTTTTGGTATCTGACTATTGAAGAAAATTTAGCCGCCGCGGCTTATTCGCGGTGGGATGGAGAAATAAAAGCAGATATAGAAAAGGTTTTTACCTATTTCCCCGTGTTGAAGAGTTTGCGCCATAAGAAAGCTGGTTATACCTCAGGGGGAGAGCAACAAATGTTAGCCATCGGCATGTCGTTAATGACTAAGCCTAAAATTTTGCTTTTTGATGAACCCTCTTTGGGGTTGGCTCCTTTAGTCTCCGAGGAACTTTTCCGGATTATCCAAAAATTAAATCGGGAAGGATTGACTATTCTTTTAGTAGAACAAAATGCTCAAGCTGCTCTCCAAATAGGGCACCGGGGTTACGTACTGGAGAATGGTCGGGTCGTTCTGGAAGGGGAAGCGCCAGTGTTGTTAGCTAATGAAGATGTGCGCGAGTTTTATCTGGGTGTGGGGGCTAAAGAAAGAAGGAGCTATCAGGAATCTAAACGCTATAAACGGAGAAAAAGGTGGCTTTAGATAATGAAATAATTCTGCAAGTTAAAAATTTGGATCTCTCTTTTGGGGGAATAAAAGTACTAAATGATATTAGTTTTTCTGTCCGGCGGGGGGAAATTTTNGCCATCATTGGCCCTAATGGCGCAGGCAAGACCAGCTTGCTGAATTGTCTTAATGCCCATTATCACCCGCAAAGAGGGGAAGTTTATTTCCANGGACAAGAAATACTTCANCTNCANCCGCATGCTATTGCGGCGCGAGGGATTGCCCGGACTTTCCAAAAAGTGGAGCTTTTCCGAGGAATGACTGTGCTCGATAATGTCAAGTTAGGGAGGCATTTTTTGATTAATTCTTCATTTTTGAAAATTTTTTTCCGCTGGCCAACAGCAGTGCAAGAAGAGTTGCACCATCGGCAAGAAATAGAAGAGGAAATTATCGACTTTATGGGTCTTTCCCCTGTGCGCTACGCTATTGTGGACACTCTTCCCTTGGGGATAAGAAAAAGAGTAGATTTGGCCCGGGCCTTAGCTATGCGACCCAAATTGCTTCTCCTCGACGAGGTTATGGCGGGGATGGCGGTAGAAGAAAAAGAAGACATAGCCAGTTATATTTTGGATATCCATCGGGACCTCGGAGTTACTATTCTCTGGATTGAACACGACCTCTCCGCCGTAATGGATTTATCCGAGCGCGTTATTGTCTTGAATTTCGGACAGAAGATTGCTGAAGGGACTCCCGCCGAGGTGCAGCAAAATCAATTAGTCATAGAAGCCTATTTGGGAAAAAAGAGAGAAATTTAGGAGGCCCTTTTGCCTCAAAATTTAATCCAGCTGCTAATCAAGAATCGGAGTGCCCATCCAGGGCGGGCAGCCTTGCGCGAAAAACGTTATGGGGTTTGGGCTCCCTTATCTTGGGCCCAATTGGCTGAACGAGTGGAAAATTTTGCTCTGGGTTTAAAGGCCTTAGGCCTGAGAGCCCAGGAGACAGTCACCATCGTGGGAGATAACAAGCCTCCCTGGATAATTGCTGAGATGGGAATTATAGCTGCCGGGGGAGTAGTCACCGGCATGTATCCTGATTGTTTAGCCGAGGAGGTTCTCTATCTTCTTGCTTATGCGGAAGCGCGCATGGCTATTGTGAGCGACCAGGAACAGGTAGACAAGATCCTTAGAATTTGGCCGAAAATCAAAGAAAGAGTGCAATGGGTGATTGTTTGGGATGTGCGGGGAATGAGCCATTATTTCAATCAATACGCTTTTTTGCGTCGCTTTGAAGATATAGAAAGAATAGGAGCTTTGGCCAAAAAGAAAGAAAACAATTTTTTGGAAGAGGTAGCGTCTTTTTTGCCCGCTAACGCGCCAGCCATGATGCTCACTACTTCTGGGACTACAGCTCTGCCCAAACTTGCGGTACTTAGTCATGAGAATTTAATTTGGGCTGCCGAAAACCTGGGCAAAGTTGTTTCCATGGAAGCCAGTGATGACCTATTATCACTCGCTCCACTCCCCTGGATAGGAGAACAATTATACACGGTGATCCGTTGGCTCTTGAGCGGCGCCTGTTATAATTTTCCCGAGGAACCGGAAACGCTTCGCCGTGATCTTATTGAACTTCAACCTTCTTATTTTGGTGGTACTCCTGCCCGTTGGGAAGACCTGGTCTCGATGATTCAGGCGGCTATGGATAATGCCGATTTCTTTAAAAAATTTTTATATCACTGGGCTATGAAGAACGCCCTGCGCCAGACGGAGGAAGAACTTAGTGGAAAAAAGATAGGATGGCCCCAGAGATTTTTCTCTTCTCTCTTAGGTTTTTTGGTACTCCGTCCGCTGCGCAACCGGGTGGGATTGGGCCGAGTCAAGATGGCTATAACTGGTGGTGGTGCCCTTTCGCCCGAAGTTTTTAAATATTTTAAGGCTTTAGGTTTAGACATCCGGCAAGTTTATGGGCAAACGGAATGTGCGGGCATTGCCACCACCCACCGGGATGGCGATGTGCGTCCGGAGACTGTGGGGGTGCCCATTCCGGGGATTGAAGTAAAAATTTCTGATAAGGGCGAGATCATGGTGCGGGGCAAGTCAGTTATGTTGGGCTATTATAAAAATGAAGAAGCCACCAAAGAAGTTTTTACTCCTGATGGCTTTTTGCGTACGGGCGATGCCGGATATTTTGGAGAAGATGGCCACCTTTATATCTTTGACCGCTTCAAAGATATCATGGTTTTAGCTGATGGTACCCGCTTTGCTCCTCAAGACATTGAAATTCGCCTTAAATTTAGTCCTTATATTAAAGAAGTGGTAATTTGCGGCGGTAATCAGCCTTTTGTCGCCGCCATTATTTCAATCGATTTTGAAACAGTAGGAAATTGGGCGAAAAAAAGACGGATGGCCTATACGACCTACCAAGACCTCTCGCAGCGGCCCGAAGTATACTCTTTGATTCGGGAGGAGATTAGCAAGCTTTGTCAGCGCTTTCCGCCTAATATGCGGGTAAAAAAGTTTGTCATCTTAATCAAAGAATTGCACCCCGATGATGAAGAGCTGACGCGCACGCGCAAAGTGCGGCGGGCCTTTATTTATGAAAGATATAAAGAACTCATCGCCGACATCTATGCCGGGAAGAAAGTCCATAATTTGGATATCAAAATTCATTATGAAGACGGACGTATTTCTGCTTTTCAGGGGCAGGTGGTCATTGCCGAGGTGAACTCTTGAAATCTTTCTCCGATTTGTATAATCAGTATTTCGCCTCTACGGCTGTTTGTAGTCATCGGGAAGATGAAAGAATTTTCCGCACCCGTTTTCAGCGCTTTTTCCTTTATATTTTTCTGTTCTTGGTAGTCCTTTCTCCCCTTTATGGTAACGAATATAATTTTTACATTTTTAACCTCGTGTTAATAAACCTAATTGGTGCTTTGGGATTAAACTTGCTCATTGGTTTTACGGGTCTTCTCTCTTTAGGACATGCCGCTTTTTTAGGGGTAGGGGCCTATACTTCTGCTCTGTTAATTGCGCATTGGAATTGGCCTTTACCGCTGACTGCTCTTTGTGCCGGACTGGTGGCCGCCCTTTTAGGCCTTATCGTGGGTATTCCGTCCTTGCGCATTAAGGGATTTTATTTAATGGTGGCTACCTTGGCTTTCCAATTTATTGTCGAGTATGCCATTATCCACTGGGAAAGCGTTACGCGCGGTATTCGCGGAATTGAGCTTCCTCCTCCAAGCTTCCTCTTTTTTTCTATTAATAAGCATTATGCCTACTTTTATTTCTTATTTCTGCTCGCTGCCTTGCTCATGTGGGGTCTGAAAAATTTGCAGAGGTCAAAAATCGGTAGAGCTTTCATCGCCATTCGCGATAATGACGTTTCGGCTGAAATTATCGGCATATCCGTCTTTCGCTACAAGCTTTTGGCTTTTGCTATAAGTTCTTTTTATGCTGGTGTGGCCGGAGCCCTCTTTTCGGCTTTACAACGAAGTGCCATCCCTGAAGATTACACATTTTTAAAATCCATTGAATTTTTGGCTATGGTTCTGATTGGTGGACTGGGGAGTTTATTGGGTACCATATTCGGAGTACTCTTCATTACTTTGGTACCAGAGTTTCTTAATGTAGGCGTTTCTTTTCTGGCTAAACGCTATGATCCAAATCTCACCATTTATTTAGGCCCAGGGAAAGATTTTGTCTTTGGCCTGCTGATCATCTTATTCATTATCTTCAAACCAGAAGGTTTAGTAGGCGTCTGGAGGCGTCTACGCGATTACTTCCGCATCTGGCCTTTACCCTACGTTTCCAAATAAATCCCGCCTTGTTCCACCTACGAAGTGGAATTATCAGCGAAGGAGGGTATTGACGGATGAAATTTTATCCGTTAATTATAATTAATAAGGGGAGATTAAAGAGGGTCGAAGATGGGGGCGACTAAATATAAAAGCAGCCAGTTAAGTGAAAAAGACTTGGATTTTCTGGTGGAGACCGTTTCACCAGAAATCTCCAATAAGGGGGAGATTAAAAGAATTATTCAAGAAGATGAGGATTTTCGTAAATCCTATATAAGCGATGAAAAAGTTTTTCGGCGCATTATGGATGAGGAAGAAATTTTTCTGAAAATCTCGCCAACGCTCTTCTTTGAAATTCTCCTGCGGCGGACGAGTATGGATTTAGAGATGGCGGGGTATACCATAGAAAAGTCGAGCACTATGAAGATACCTATTTTTGACACAAAAGAGATAGTGGATTTTTTAACGCAGGAAGCCCTCCTCCTCTATCTGGCCGATATGCTTTCTTCGTTTACCAAGATTGAAAGTTTTACAATTCCCGTAATGATCGGGAAGGGGATTTGGAGGAAAATTCGGTTTAATGATCTTGATATCCATAGCTTAAGAAAAATTTGTGAGCTGGTGGATGAAGAATACCGCATGGGTTTTTACAAGAGGATTGCCGATATATGCCTTTTTATCTTGGGAATTTTCCCCGACTACGTGGAACGAGAGTATCGCTATCCTTTTTCCGGCCAGCTCCGGCCGCATTTACGGGGAAAGTTAAGAATTAGTCCTGAAGAATACGAAAAAGAAGGCAAGAAATTTTATTTATTGGCTGCGCAGCATCCTTCGGCGAAGGAGTTGGAGTTAACCGAGATCTTTACCGCCTTGCATGACAATTTTCCTAAAGCGAAGAAACCTCTCAACTTTATTGCTGAACATTATCTTCCTTTTACTCGCGATAAATTTTTCTTTAAATTTCAATAATTTTATAAAATATGCTCAAGTAAAACTTTAAAGCCNATAATTACCAGGATTATCCCTCCAGCCAGCTCCATTTTATTTTCGAAGAAATGTCCCGTGTGGTGACCCAGGAAAACTCCCCCAAAAGAAATAATAAAAGTAATTAGGCCAATTAAAATTATGGGCAAAAGTAGGGGAATGTGTAAAAAGGCAAAACTTACCCCAATAGCCAAGGCATCTATACTGGTGGCTAAAGAAAGAAGGAGAAGAACATAGAAATTAAGCGGATTAAAATCTTTTTTGGCATCGGGTAATTTTTGAGATTCGTAGATCATCTTGACGCCAATGGCACAGAGAAGGATGAATGCTATCCAGTGGTCCCACGTAGCTAATAATCCTCTTAAGCCGCTCCCGGCAAACCAACCAAGAATAGGCATTAGAGCCTGGAAAAATCCGAAGAAAAAAGCGATTTGGGCAGCATGGTGAATTCTTAATTTTTTGATAGCCAGTCCGCTGGTAATGGCGACAGCCAAACAGTCCATGGCCAAGCCGATGGCTATTAGGCTTACGGCGAATAAGGGCATGAAAATTTCCTTTTCGAAAAAATTTTAATGGGCCAACACTATGTCCCATTTGGTAAATACATTTTAGCAAGGAATATTATTCAGAAGCAAAGATAAAGAACAAAATCTCCTGCCCCTCCTTTGAAAAAGAAGGGTAAAATAATCCCTCCCTCCCCTCGGGCCTGCCTCCGGCCTGCCTCTGGCCTGCCTCCGGCCTTTTGTCCCCATGGCGACACAGTCTTAAAGGGAAATAAGAGGGATTAGAAGCAGGGATAAAGTTAATTAAATGGNTCGACTGCGGAGATGCGCATTTCAGAACATAAAGCCTAAGAAATTTCTTTGCGCAACTCAGTCTTTAAAATTTTTCCAGCGCCACTGACTGGAAGTTGCTTTTTGAAGATTATTTGGCGAATTTTTTTGTAGGAGGAAACATTTTGGGCACAATAGGCTAATAATTCTTCGGCAGTAGCCTCTTTTCCTTCTTTTAAAACAATAAAGGCCACGGGAATTTCACCAGCCGTTACATCTGGTTTGCCTATCACGGCGCACTGTTGCACAGCAGGATGTTTGGCCATAACTTCTTCTAACTCTCGCGGATAAACATTATACCCTTTATATATGATCATGTCTTTTTTGCGGTCTACTATATAAAAATAGCCATCTTCGTCCTCTTTCCCTATATCTCCGGTATAAACCCAGCCATCGCGTAGAACCATCTTGGTCTCTTCGGGTTTACGCCAGTATCCTTGCATCACCTGAGGGCCTTTGATGCAAATTTCCCCAATTTCTCCTGGGGGAAGCTCTTTAGTGCCTGTTTCCAAATCCACAATTTTTACTTCTGTATCAGCTATAGGGAGGCCCACTGAGCCAATTTTAACTGTTTCTCTACTCGGTGGATTGAGATTACTGGCCATGGTCACTTCGGTCAATCCATACCCTTCAGTCACCACCCCGGGAAAGCTTTGCCGCATTTTTTCCATTACCGGTTTAGGTAAAGGGGCAGCTCCCGAAGCGACCAGGCGTAAAGAAGAGAAGTCATATTTATTAAAATCGGGGTGATTAATCAAAGGGATAAAAAGTTGGGGAGCTCCACCAATGGCGTTGGCTTCATATTTGGATATGGCTTGTAAATATTGGCCGGGATCAAAACGAGGAAAAACAATCATAGTGGTTCCAGTGTAAATTGGTTGGTTTAAGTACCCAATAGTACCCATAGCGTGGAACCAAGGTACAACCACCAAGGCCCGACCTCGGCCAAAGCGAACGGGATGATCTTCTTCCCGATCATCTTGCTCTCGCCTAATATTGATAATACCATTTTCGTATTGGACATCCCCTCCAGCATTCCAATGGCTAACCTGCAGAACGTTAGCCACCACATTGAAATGTGTAAGCATAACCCCTTTAGAGACGCCAGTAGTACCTCCAGTATAAGCCAAATGGGCTAAGTCTTGGCGGGGATCAATTTTGATGGCCAATGGCTGCGGTTCATGAGTTTGGAGGAGAGTGGTAAAATCAAGAGTATGGGGAAATTGCTTTTTAGGCAGCGGAGGCTTTAGGGGACTAAGTAAGGGCGGAAAAATATCAGGGATAGAAACTACGATAACCCTTTTCATTTTTAGCTGGGAGATAACTTTTTCTACTTGGGGATAAAAGAGATCAAGGGTAATGATTGTTTCAGCTTCGGCATCTTGAAGCTGGTACTCTATTTCTCTTTCCACCAAGAGGGGACTTAAGGGCGTAAAGATAGCTCCGTTCATTAAAGTAGCATAATAAGCAATGGCAAATTGGGGAGAGTTAGGGAGATGGATAGCGACGCGATCCCCCTTTTTTATTCCCAAGTTAAACAGAGCCTTGGCGAAACGTTGACTAAGATTAAGCAGCTCAGCGAAGGTAATTTCTATGGAATCAAAAATGAGCGCCAGGCGAAAAGGCCACTTCGTGGCCGAGGAGATGAGCAACTGATAAACAGGAATCTCGGGGTAATTTAGAGACCGAGCATTATGCGGTGGCCAACATTTAAAATTTTTCAAGATGGCCTCCTTAGAAAATTTATGTAACATTAGCTCTACTTTATAATGCTTTGATATAGCTCTTGAATAACACTCTCAATCTTTTGGGCATAAGGTGATCCCTCGCGCGTAAGCCGGTGGAGAACTTTCATTAATGGGTAAGCTGGCTCTACATCCCGCGCTCCCACTCCCACCGGCGTAAATTCTGATCCCTGGGCTCGCCAGATACGGGCGTTTATTTGCTCGATGCGTTGCCGAGCTTCCCAAAAGCTGGGCCCAGCATATACATCGTGTAATTCTGCTATACCNAGAGGAGTAAGATTTACAAACAATCCTACTTGTAAACCTCGGCTGCGCACTGTGGCCACTGCCTCGNTCAAGGGTTTGGGAATGAGCATCATGTAATGGGAACCTCGTTCATCACCTTGGGTCATGTAAAAGCTGCTCTTCATAAATTCGAAGATAGGATCGATCAATTCCTCGACCCCCAAGAGTACCGGGTCATCTTTACCCACATATTCACCGCCGGTTATCAAAGCTAACTTTTCCGTAGAGGCAGCTAAAAGAATTTTTTGGAGAAATTTAGCTACCTCTTCTCGGCGCTCAACGACTTCGGGAAGGGACCATACCCGCTTTACATTAAAGAGGTTGGTTGCTCCTAAAAGAAGAGCAATATCCTGGCGATGAGCGCAAGCGTCAAGGAAGATGCGTTGATGATTGTGTACATCGTAAATTTCTAAAGCTAAACTCGCTCCGTACCGGGCGTGGAATTGTTCTTGGCTTAAAGCAGCTTCCATAGCTTTAAATATGGGTAGATTAAAAGCAGCGGGGCCAGCTTTGTCAGCAGCCAGAAGCCCAACTTTCCCAAGGCCCTTAACGGGTAACTCGGCGAAGCCTGGACCCTGACCAGTTACATTGCCGGCAAATGGCTTAATAACTTCTACCTCTCCCCGGCCGCGTTTCCATTTGGCCTGGGCGGCGCGCATTTTTTCTAAATAAGATTTCTCCGGAGTCGGAAGAAATTTGGCCAGGAGCTCTAAAAAGCGATCATTCGGTTCGGCTAAATCATCTACGTGCTTTCCCTTGGTAGCCGGACCTATTTTCAAGTCTTGGGCCAGCCCATAAGGCTTATAACCAATTATTTCGGTAACCCAAATCATGCGCCAGAATGCGCGGAAGGCTAATAAATGAATTTCATTAGCATCCACTCCCTGACGATGGACCATGAGTAGATGAATATCATCTCCCACTGCAAAGACTTTATAGTCCTGAATTAGGCCTCCTTCTCGGGCCTGTTCCAGACTGGCTTGCGCCACTCCCACAAAAAGAGTTGGGGGAGTAGTATGGCCGACTTTCCCGCCGGCATCGGCTTTGATGTCGGAAATGGTTTCTCCTGCGGAGTCTTCATTGGCTTTAGCAATGAGCGGATCGATTTCCCCTGATTCCACAGCCGGAATGGGTTGAAAGAGAGGTTTTAATTTTTCCGCTCTTTGGCGGGCTCTTCTTTCGGCCTCTTCGGCCGTAACATAGGGTTGGAACTCTCCATGCTGGAGCATGGGCCTGATGAATTCTTGCGCCTCCTTTTGGAGCCAAGTGGTCTGGACTTTATCTTGAGCATAAACATCGATGATATCGTGGGCCGGAGGGATACGCCCGTTGTCATAAGATTGATAAGTATAAGCCACTAACCGCGCCAATCCTTTTTCCGCGGCAGATAGGCGCGCTTCCTCCATGGTCACTGGCATAATGCCTACATGGTATCCGCCTTGAGGTCCGCCAATAGTAAAATGAAAATCTGCTCCTAAGCTGAAATTGGCTTCCCCTACTGCCGGAAGGCCACTTTGTAAACGCAAGATAAGTACTGGGTCGTCCAATGAGGAAGCTGGATGAGCTGATTCTATGGAGACGACGGCCACTGGTTCATGGCGGGTGGGCTGTAATTCATCGCCATGAATCACGAAACGGCCGTTTACGGCATAAATAGCACTCACGACCCATTCGGCTGGATTGGCAATCAGGGAGAGAAGCTCGGCCCAATCACCTACCTGTTCTCTATTGAATTCCAAGGGTTCCCGGCTAAAAGGATAAATCAAGAAAAGTTTCTCTTCTATGGGCCGATCGCCAAAAGAGAAGACGCGTCTTTCCTTCCGCCCAGCCATTAAGGCAGGAACGTTTTCTACAACGGCTATAAACCTTGTTCCATCTAAGCGTTGGTGTGAGCCTTTATCTGGATGGAAAAAAAGGTTAAAGAGGGCCCGGTTAAATGCCCCTGCCGCTCCGTTGATTAATTTGGCAATATAAATAGGTTCGGAGCCGCGCTCTGTAAAAGGAAATTCCCCCATCCGCAAATTTAACGCTGCTAAGCGTCTTTCGGGGGGTAAGGAGAAAAAATCTTCATCGGGGGCAGGGCGATAAAACCCCAGGTCGTTAGCAGTAGACATACCTGCTTCCAGCGCCGCCCATGCTAATTTGTGGACGGAAGGTTGATGCAAACCTTTCCCCAGAGTATTTATTTGTAAATGGATATCCCTGCCGAAGGCATAAACGAGAAAATCTCGAATTTGACCTTCTTCCCTTGCCTTAGCCAAAGAAGAAGAAACCGCACCTATTATTTCTTGGGGCAGGAGCGATAATCCCCCTAACCATCTCATCAAATTGGCACTGATAATGGTAATAGTCACCCTTTTTTCTATTCTTCTANTTTCCAAGGATAAGAACTCATCTCTAGTCATATTACCCTCCTTCGGCCAATTTACATTCGAAAATTATCGGCTTATATATGTTTGGTAATTCCTTGTTCCCACTAACCATTGGCAAAATAATAGGCTTTAAGGCAAGAAACTAACAAGCGCTTATTTAAGAAATTTCTGAAAAAACCGCCTTTTCAGTCACTCCCGCGCAAGGGGGAGTCCCAAAATGCCATGAAATGACTGGATTCCTGCCTGCTTCATACTGGCGCAAGAATGACGTGATTACGTCCCCAGGGACTTTTTCAGGGATCTCATTTAAAAAACATTGACAAATTAGTTTGGAAGGCGGGGATAAGAAGGAAAGGGTTTTCCCGCGCTCCTTCCAAACATCCTTATTACCCTTTTTATAAAGATTAAAAGGGTCATTGCGGTGCCCTTTATTATTTTCTTTGGTGTTTTTAGGAAAG
>JGI24721J44947_10008415_pt1 | contig 13521 bp, 14 predicted proteins | sample YelNatPaOPGAMG01_FD_44947 | JGI IMG/M metagenome (IMG submission 44947)
AATTTGTCAANGCTTGGGATGAAAACTGCTTTGATTGGTAGAATAGGATATGATGACCATGGCAAATATTTGCTAGAGCAGCTGAAATTCTATGGTGTTGAGTCAAAGTACGTGAAGATAACAACCGAAAAGCCCACAGGCGTGTCAATGATAGTTATAGATAAGAGTGGAGAGCCTTTGCTTTTTGAGATGGTGGGAGCAAATGAGCCTTTGCACAAGAGTGAAATCTCAAAGGAAGCAATAGAAAATTCTTCTCACTTGCACATGAGTGGCACTACCCTTGAGACTCTTGCTTATGCTGCAAGGTTAGCGAAAAAGATGAAAAAAACTGTTTCTTTTGACCCAGGAAGGTCTAAATCTCAAGCAGGCTTTAAAAAACTTTACCCAATTTTGAAAAATGTTGATGTTTTGATAACAACAAGGGTTGAAGTCATAAGAATTGTTGGCCATCCGGAATACGAATTCCAAAAAGCTTTGGAATTGTTAAGGAAGAAGCTGAAAGAAAAAATAATAATAGTAAAAAGCGGGAAAGATAAAACTTTGGCTTATCTTGACAAAAAAGCATTTTCAGTTTCAACTGTTCCTGTGAAAATTGTAGATACCATAGGAGCAGGGGATGCTTTTGCTGCAGGCTTCCTTCACATGTTTTTAAAGGGAGAGAAAATTGAAGAGTGTGTGAAATTTGCAAATGCTTGTGGTGCTTTAAAAGTCACAAGAGAAGGGGCAGCAGGTTTGCCNATGAAAGATGAAGTTTATGCTTTTTACAAAAANGTTGAAAATAAAATGAAAGTAGAGGGAATTTGATTGAGCTTGGAAAAAATATCCTTTAATGGTTTCTTTCACATCGTGGCACTTGACCATAGAGAATCTTTGAAGAAGATAATTAATCCTGAAAAGCCTGAANAAGTTTCAAGAAAAAGCCTTGAGTCNATAAAACTNAAATTCTCTAAAATTTTTTCATCTCAAGCTTCTGGAATATTGCTAGACCCAATTTATGGAAAACCAGCTATAAATTCAATTAAACAGAAGTGTGGTTTGTTAATTTCTCTTGAAGAATCTGGCTATGAGGAAAATGAAGATGGAAGGCTCACTCGTTTAATAAAAAATTTTGGACCAAAAGAGGCCAAAGAGCTAGGTGCAGATGCTGCCAAGCTTTTGATATATTTTAACCCAAAGGCAAAAACAGCAAGAAAGCAAGAAGAGCTTGTGAAAAAAGTTTCGGAAAAATGTAAAGAAGTTGGCTTGCCTTTTGTTTGTGAATTTCTTGTCTATCCTTACAAGGAAAAAAATTTTGAAAAAGAGAAAAGTAGCTTGATATTAAGTTCAGCAAAAGTAATTTCAAGGCTTGGGATTGACTTGCTAAAAACAGAATTTCCAGGCAGGCTTGGTGTCGATAAAAGAGAAAAAATTGAATCTAACTGTAAAAAACTCACAAAAATTAGCAAAGTTCCTTGGGTCTTGTTGAGCAGGGGAATAGACTTCAATCAATTTAAAGAACAATTGAAAATTTCCATGAAATTTGGAGCTTCTGGTTTCATGGTTGGAAGAGCTTTGTGGCAAGATTACTTCACCTTAGGTAAACAAAAAGAAGATTTTTTGAAGGAAGTGTGCTTGAAGAGACTTAAAGAATTGAAAGAAATAGCAAGCTAACCAGTTTTCTTTCCTTCAGACAAAAGAGTGGTGAAGACCCTTGTTTTCAAGTCAGTGACAATCCTCATGAAATTTGCAAAACTTTCTTCTGGAGTAGAGAAGCAACTGAAGTATTTATGGACATCACCATCAGCCCACATCTTGTTGCACATGTAATAATAGTGGTCGCTTGTCTGCAAATATCTCCAAACTTTTTTCAGATCACCATCGTTCATTTCTTTTAAAATTTTACCTAAATTCTTTATTTCTTCAAAGCAAGTTTGTTGCATCTTGTTCCCAAGCCATGCCGAAACGTCACGCTCCATATCGGCCCAAGAGACTGTAGAGAACTCAAAAACATCAATTTCACCAATTGGTTGAAGCCTTTCTATGACTTCACTAGGCGTTGCAAACTCTAGGTTATCGTATTTCAAGATTTCAAAAGGCAAGGCCTTCAAGAACCAGAAGATTCCTGAGTCTTCCCATTGATGTTCACCAAAAGTCTCAAAGTCCATGAAAAGGTTTATACATTCACCATTTGTTGCATTTAACCAAGCTGCAAATTTGTCAGCAGTCAAAGGCCATTGATCCCAATTTCTTGCTGAAAACCTGTAGCCAATGTCNTCACTAAGCCTGTAATTCCTAAGAAGAATTCTTATCCTGCTGTTCCAATCTTTATCGNCAGAGAAGCAATATTTTCTCANATAAACGTAATTTGGTGACCTCCAGCCCAAAATCCTTTCAGCTCCTTCAGTNAAAATCGCTTTGAAGCCCAAGTCTTCAACTATCTTGCCAATCACGTTATTGTATATCATTTCAGTGTTCACGAAAACCTTAGGCTTAACACCAAAGAAATCTTTCATCGCTTGAGAATGCAAGTTGATTTCTTCTATGAATTCTTCTTTGGTTTCAAAAAGGCTTGCTAGCGAATGGTGATAAGTTTCGCCTATTATCTCAACCCTTTTTGTCTTTACTAACTGCTTAAAATTCTCAAGNACATCTTTCCCATATTTTTCACAAAGCTCGAGGAAAACNCCAGTAATGGCAAAACTTACCTTGAAGCTCTTTTTTTCATGTTTAAGCTTATCTATNAGCTCTAGCANGATGCTTGTCGTGGGNAAATAGCATCTATTCTTGACTTTTTCAAAAACCATCTTGTTCAAGCCTGAGTTGAAATAACAGCTCAAGTCTCTNGATATACCATCTGCCTGAAAATTNGCTAATCTCAAAGGCTGGTGGACCTGGAAGTTTAAGGTAATAAGAGCCATAGTTATAATTATTTTTTATATACCTTATAAATTTAACATTGGAAGATAACATGAAAGCTGAAGAATTTTCAAATAAATGCTATTTGTTAACTGGTAAGAAAGCCTTTTTCCACAGATTTTGTGATTCTGGTTTTAGGACTAAATGGACTGGATTATGGTCTGGCTCAAGGAAATTCTTGGACTATTTTGCTTTCAGGCTAGATGAAGAATGGCTATCACCAAAAAATTGTGTCGAGGTTAATTTTGATGGTTCTAGCTTTACCCATATTTATCAACTTGATGGAATCGAGGCAAGAGAAAAATTGTTTGTGAGTGAAGAGGCAAAATCACTTGTTTGCAAATTTTCAATCAAGAGCAATGAAATGAAAAAATTAATAGTTTTTCTTGAAGTTGGAATCAACATTCGAGATAGAGAAGAAAATTGGCACGACAGAAAATATGAGGTTAAAAAACAAGCAGGAATAATTTTGGTGAATTCTGAAAAAGGTTCTCTTGCCTTTGGCATCTCAAAACCATTTGAGCTTTCTGGTCAAGAGATTTATAAAGACCATTTTCCAGGTGAACTTGAAAGATGTTTTCTTCCAGGCACAATTTCATTCGAAGTTGAGCCAAGAGAAGAAGTTTCAATAATTTTTGCTTGTGGGAAAAATGAGGCAGAAGCCATGTGCAATTTTACCTACACAAAAAATTCTTTGGTTGAAATCAAAAAAGAACTTGAAAAGCCTTTGGCTTCAACTCTTAAATCAGGAATTAAAGAGATAGATGAAATTTTCAAGAAGAGTGTTTTTGGATTGGAAAAACTTAAGGTTGAANCNGAAGCAGGATTTGGTTATGTAGCTGGTTTTCCATGGTTCATTCAGTTTTGGGGAAGAGACTTGGGATGGATGATTCCGGCTATTGTAGACTATGGAAATTTTGAAGATGCAAAAAAAACTTTGACGACCTTGATGAGATTTCAATCGAAAGAAGGAGAAATCCCAAATTTCATTTCCCTAGACGGAAACCCTAGTTATGGTTCTATAGACGCTACCCCACTTTGGATAATTTCTCTAGCTTACTACATCCAAAATTCAGGAGATTTAGAATTTTTGAAAGAAACAAGGAAAAACATTTTGAAAGCTTTCGGGTGGTGCATGAGCAAGACAGATGATGGTTTGCTAGAAGCAGGAAAAAGGGAAACATGGATGGACACTTTGGATAGAGATGGCAAGCCAGTAGAAGTTCAAGCAATTTGGTATGACTGCTTGCTCTCCTTGAAAAAACTTTCTGAGATTTTGGGTGAAGACTTAATAGATTTTTCTTATATTGAGGAATTAAAAGAAAAAATAGAGAGATTTTGGAACCCAATTTCCAATCTTTATTTTGACAGGATGAAGTGGAAGTTTAAAGATGAAAAGAAGACGATAAACTCAATCTTCCCACTTTTCTTCAAAATTTCAAAAAATCCTTTGAAGGTTCTGGAGAGGATAGAAAGCGAAGAGTTCACTTCACCTTTTGGTGTGAGAAGCCTTTCAAAAAATGATCCTGGTTTTAATCCTCTTGGCTATCATACTGGCAGCGTGTGGAGTTGGATCACAGGTTTGGCAGCTTGTGTAGAGTTTGAATATGGAAGACCAGAAAAGGGGCTGGAATATTTGAAGATATTAGCTAGGATGTTTGATAAGAATTGTTTAAGTTCTTTGGACGAAGCATGGAATTCTGAAAATGGTGATCCTGTGCTGCTTAAAGAAATTGGCTATGAGCCCGCTGGCTTCTTCCAAGGCTGGGGATTTGCTTCTGTAATAAGATGTNTAGATGAACACATGCTTGGANTAAAAGTNGATGCTTTCAGCAAAACAATTTTTNCTTCTCCCTCGCTCTTAGATGGGATGAAAGTTTTGAGAAAAAAAAGGATTGGAAATGATTTGGTTGAAATAAGGATGGAAAGAAAAGAAGATGAGCTTAAGATGAGTTTAAAGAGTGGAAAGGGAAAGGAATATAAGCTTGTGAAAGTTCCAAAGGTTTAATCAGAGAAGCTTGTAGAGGATTTTGCCTTTGTCTTCGATTATCTCTATCTTACCTTCTCTTCCAAGCCAACCTAAAGCACCAAAAACATCGTTAAGCTTAAGACCAGTTTCTTTTGATATTGCTGCAGAGGACAAAGGACCTTTTGTTTTCAAAACATTCCAAACTTTTCCAGCATTCACACCAAAGATTTCTTCTGGCTTCATAAATAATTTTTGGTAAGGGCATAAATATCTTTTGGTCTTCTCAAAATCTCTCTCAGCTTTTCAGGATTTTTTTGAGCAAGTTTAAGGACATCGAGCTTTTTTATGTTNTCCACAAGAACAAGACCAGCCTTGGGATATTTTTCATTTTCCTTGAAATAGAGTTTTTTNTTTTTATCATAAAAAACATGNAAGGGAAATCCCTTNTTTTTCACTATATCATAATCATGTCCAGCATCTTCTGGCACGAAATTCAATATCAAGCTATCCTTTTTTCCTGATATCAACCTATGGATGAAAGAAGGGTGAATGAAGAAGGAATAACCTTCTTTAAGCTTGATTAAATAACTGTTAAAAGTCTTTTTATGTGCGAGAAGAAGAAAACACTCATTTTTCAAAACTTGATAAACTTCNCCTAAATTTTTTTGGTGAGCATGACCATAAGTACAAAAAGCCTCTCCTTCNTTAAGTGAAAAAACACCATGCTTTAGTAAGGTTACATCCATCATNAGCCCAAAATTTTCAAGAAAATTTTTTGCTACTTCATCAAACTTCCATAAGTTGTANACTTCATAGACTAAGACGTCTCCTTTTTTCTCCAAAAGTTTTTTTGCATTTTCCAAATCTAGAATGACTTTATCATTCAAAAGCCCAGACAAATATCTCTTCTTGCTTTCTATNTTTCCCCCAAAATCTAATTTTATTTCTTTTCCACATTCTTTGATTGAAAATCCCAAATTCATCNAAATTAATTTACNCTTTCAAAATTAAATTATGGATGTTTGCTACATTCCTTGGCTTCACATGCATCAGCCTCTTGTTTGGGTTGATGANAAAATAGTTTCGAATCTAGAAAAAATGNTCAACTCGAAAGATTCAAGAGAGAGCTGGGATGCAAAGCTAATGCTGAGAGCTTACAAGAATCCCGCAAAATATGTTGAAATTCTTGCCAAACAAGGCTTTAAACCAAAGATCATGTTGGATTTTTCTGGAATACTTTTAGAATCTCTTTTAGACTTGGATGAAAGAAAAGTTTCAGAGAAAATTGAAGTTCAAGGTGAAAAAATTGGCCCTGTAATAGAAGCATACAAAAAAGTTTTAATAGGATTTCCCAATTGCATAGAATTTGTTGGGACAGCTTATTCTCACTGTTATTTTCCAGCAACNCCTGAAGAAGATTGGAAGTTGCAAATAGAAGCTTGGAGAGAAACTTTTAAGAAAATTTTTGGTCAAAATGAGCTCAAAAANATTAAAGGATTTTGGCTTCCTGAGATGGGTGTGCCAGGAAGAGAAGAAGCTTTGAGCAAATTGATAAAGAACGTGAAAGAATATTACGACTGGATTATATTGCCGGTGCAAAGTGTGCAAGGCTATGAAAGTTTATCTTATGAAGAGGTTATAAAACTTGTTTGCAAGCCTCATTTGCTTCAAGCAGGAAATGAAGAAATTTTTGTAATTTTTAGAGCCCCAACTTATTTCATCGATCAACAAGCGGGCTGTGATGCTAATCTTCTTTTTGAAAAGTGCCTTGAGGCAAAAAGGATTTTTTCTAAGGCTAGTGATAAACCAGCTTTAATTGTTACAGCAAGCGATGGTGAAAATGGAAATGTGATGATGAATGAATTCTTTCCCTCAAACCTTTGTGCCATTTTTCAAAGAAAAAATTGGCAAAGAAGTTTCTTCTTTAACCGTGACAGAATTTCTTGATGAGTTTTATGGAAAGAATGAAATCAAAGACAAAATAAAATTGAAAGATATTGGAGCCTCTTGGATCGATGGACATGAAAACTGGCTTTTGGGTGAGAATTAAAGCTTTTCAAAAAATACTCTCTCTAAGCAAAAAGTTTCATGAGCTTGGACCAGAACAAAAACAAAAAGTTGAAAAGTGGCTTTTGATTGCAGAGACAAGCTGCTACGTTTACTGGGGAGTTGACTATTGGTTTGAACAAGGAAGAAAATTTGCTTCTTTTTGTGAAAAAATGTTAAATTTATAAGCTAGTAAGCAAAAAATTTAAATAGTTATCGGTGTTTTGATGAGGATAGGTTTCTTTTGTTGGGAGTCTTTACACTCTATTCCTGTCGGAGGTATGGGTGTTGCTGTAACCGAGCTTGCAGCAGCTCTTCAGAGAAAAGGAAATGAGGTTCATGTTTTCACGAGAATAGGCCAAAACCAGAAAGTCTATGAGGTTGTTGATGGTGTTCATTATCACAGATGTCCTTTCAATTTTTCCCCAAACTTCTTTTATGAGATGACAAACAACATGTGTAAGTCAATGGCTTACCACTTCTTTGAAACTGAAAATGTGTCTGGTGCTTTTGATGTCATTCATGGGCATGATTGGCAAGTTGTTAATGCTTTGGATGAAATAAAGAAAGCGAGAAACAAAAAAGTTGTTTTNACTTTGCATTCAACACAATTTGGTAGAGATGGAAATCATTTTCATGATGGCGTTGCCAAAGACATAACAAACCTTGAATGGTATGGTACTTACATTGCAGATAGAGTTACTGTTTGCTCGAATGTTATGAAAGAAGAAGTTAAAAGACTTTACAGGTTGCCTGAAGACAAGCTAAGAGTTGTGCCTAATGGAATTTGGGCCAGAAATTTTGATGGTTTTGTTGACGCTTGGAAAGATGTAAAGTCACATCTTGGGATTGGAGTTTATGAACCGATGATAACTTTTGTTGGGAGGATGACCATCCAGAAAGGACCCGACTTGCTTGTTGAGGCAATTCCAGATGTGCTGAAAGATTTCCCAAATGCAAAATTTGTTTTTGTTGGCGATGGCTACATGAAGTCACAGCTTGAAAATAGGGTAAGGGAGCTTGGAGTACAGCATGCTGTCAGATTTACAGGCTATGTTCCAGATGATTGGAAAACCAAGATAATGAAAGCTTCCGAATGTGTAGTTGTACCGAGCAGGAATGAACCTTTTGGCATAGTTGTTCTAGAAGCTTGGGCATGCTATAAGCCAGTGATAGCAACTCACGGCACAGGAGCAGGTGAGCTGATTTGGCACGATGTCACTGGCTTGAGAGTTTATCAAGCCCCAAATTCAATTGCNTGGGGAATAAAAGAAATCTTGAGAAATCCCGAACATGCAAGATGGATGGGAAAGAATGGAAGGTATGCCGCCGAAAACACTTTCACTTGGGATAAAGCTGCCGAGCAACTTTTGGCGGTTTACAACGAGATTGTGAGGTGAGAAAATGAAATGCTGGTTTTGTGAAAAAGATGCTCGAGGCATATGCATAGTTTGTGGCAGAGCGGTTTGTCATGAGCATGCAGACAAGCTTGACCAGTTCACCCATGCAAAGAGCGATACTTGCACTGGCTATGCAAGTTATGAAAAGGGATTTAACGTGCTGAAATGCANNGAATGCAAGCTTGAATGGGAAAGCTGGGAACAAGGGAAGAGAATAATCAAATAAGCTTGAGCAATTTTTTTATTTCTTCTTCTTTTGGAAATCTNTCTATTCCAAATTTTGTAGTGTATAGAGCNCCAGCAGCATTTGCAAATCTCGCACATTCTTTCAAGCTTAACCCAGAAAGAAANGCTTTTATGAAGCCTGCATCGAAAGCATCTCCTGCTCCTGTTGTTTGGACAGTTTTAACCTTAAATCCCTTCGCATGGAAAATTTCATTTTTACTTCCAACATAACATCCATCCTTCCCACATTTCAAAGCAACAATTTTTGCTCCAAGATAAAGAAGTTTTTCAACAATTTTTTCTGGATCTTCAACTTTTGTGATAGCTTTACCTTCTTCATAATCCGGGAAGAAAAAATCTGTGATTTTCAAAATTTTAATCAAGTCAACAAGCCTTTGTTTTGTCCATCCTTTTGGGTCCCAGTTTGGGTCTAAGCTTGTTCTCATCCCTTTTTTCCTNGCATCAGAAAAAATTTCATAAACATCTTTTCTTAAGCTATCAAGCAGATTGAAGCCACCGATATGNAAGATTTTGCCTTCAATTTCTTCTAGCTCAAAATCTTTTTTGNACAAATTTTCNTTGCTTCCTCTAAAAGTTATCATCGCCCTTTTCATGTCTTTGAAAGTAAGAGATATTGTTATTCCCGCTTCTTCTCCTTCGACTCTTTTAATTCCAGAAATTACCCCAATTTTTTCAATTTCTTTGACCAAAAATTCAGAAATGAAATCAAAGCCTAAGCGACCAATGAATTTTGTTTTCATTCCAAGGCTAGAGCAAGTTGAAGCGAAAATTGCAGAAGAACCACCGAGCTGAACTATGATTTTTGGCAATATTGTTTGTTTATCTTTTTCTGGATAATTTTCCAAATGAGAAGAAATCACATCAAGGTTAATATCTCCAATCACAGTCACATCATTCATAATTTATTTATGGTCATGAGACCAAATTTAATTTTATGAATGACTCTTCTATCAAACCAAACGTTCTTCTAGTTTCTGCTGAGCTCAAAACCTTTAAATCAAGGGCAGGTGGCTTAGGTCCTGCTGTAGAAGAGCTCGCTTATTCTTTAGCTAAATTGGGCTGTAAAGTCAGTGTTGTTAGCTTGCTATACAANTACAGGAGAAATGATAAAGATGAAATAGAAGAAATTGATTACAGTGATATAAAGCTAGAAGATTTAGCTACTTTGACTTTCTGGGTTGGNAACGAAAAGGTTCATGCCAANGTGAAAAAAGTTGAGAAGAATGGAGTTACATTTTATTTCTTGGAAAATGAAAAAATGGCAACCCTTCTTTATGAGGGAGATGGTCTCCAAAGGGCAATTTTTTTGGCAAGAGGTACTCTAGACCTTGTAAAAATTTTAGATGGGATTGATNTTATTCACTTGAATGATGCCCACACAGGCTTGATACCCCTTTTCTTCAAAGCTGAGTACAGATATTATGGTGACCCAAAAATCAAAAACTTGAAGTTTGCTTACACGATTCACAATGCTGGCAAAGCTTATCAACAAATATTCGATAAAGAGAGGTTTGGAGAGCTTGGCATAGGAGAAGAATGGAGAGATAAAGTTATATGGGAAGACAAAATCAATCTAACTTACNTTGCTNNAATTCTTTCTGATATCTGCAATACAGTTAGCCCAGATTATGCTGAAACTTTATTGAAAAATGGTGAAGGTTTAGCAGAAATTTTCAAGACGAAAAAGGTTTTTGGAATAACGAACGGAATTGATGTAGATTACTGGAGGATGCCTGACTTCAAAGACGTGAAAACAATTAAAGAGCTGAAAGAAAANAAGAAAANGGCAAAAAAAGAGCTTTTGAAAGAAATTGAAAANATAAAGGGGGATAAACTTTCTGAAGAAAAGCTAACCATAGTAATACCAAGAAGGTTTGCAGACCAGAAAGGATTCGAGATATTCTTACCACATTCAGATATTATAGTCAAAGATAGAGAAGAAGGTGGAATCGGAGCCCAATTGATAATATTAGGCAGAGCCGCTCTTGGCGACCCGATAGGAAGGAAATGGATAGAAATTTGTAAGAAGCTTGATGAAGAGTTGGGCAAGCAACTTTGTTTTCATTTGTGGGTTTAACGAAGAGCTTGCCAAGAAAATGTATTGGGGAGGAGATTTACTACTTTATCCTTCTTTACCAGAAAAAGAGCCTTGTGGGACAGGCTACATGATGGCTGCTGTTAATGGCACGGTAACCTTAGGAACTGACACAGGTGGCATGGTTGATAAAATAATTGATTCTAAAAATGGTTTCAAGGTCAAAAAAGAGAACTATAGCTGGGAAGCTTTCTTCGAAAAATTAAAAATCATTTCAGATCTTTTCTACAACAAAAGAAAGACTTGGGACAAAATAGTTTGGAATGCTTTTAAGATGGATGTTGACATGGATAAAGTTGCCAAAGAATATTTAACAAAATTATATCTTCCAATCCTAAAAAAATAATATGAAGATTGCATTCTTCTCTTGGGAATACCCGCCTTTTCTTGTTGGAGGCTTAGGCATCTATACATTGAACATGACAAAAAAGTTTGTTGAAAAGGGGAATGAAGTCTCAGTTTTTACCATGAATTTCAATTTCAAAGAATTTGAAGAAAAAAATGGAGTAAAAATCTACAGGCCATTTTGCCCTGACAGCTCTCGAGCCCTTTCTCTCTTTGCGAATAATGATATATTGAGCTGGGGTGAAAACATAAAGCTTTTTTCTGACATTTTCAATTACAATCTCTTTTCAGCAAAGAAATTTATCGAGCTCCATAAGAAGGAAAAATTTGATGTTATAGCTGTTCATGATTGGATTTCAGCTTTTTCTGGCCTTATCCTTAAGAAAACAAATGTCCCAATAGTCTTTCACTTACATTCAGTCGAAGAAGTAAGAAATTTTCCAGGCTCAGAAACTCTTAAAAAGCTTGAGAGAGAAATGGCAAGAGAAGCTGATAAGATAATCACGGTTTCAGAAGCCATGAAAGATTTTGTAAGTTTGATAGGATATGATAGAGAAAAAATTTCGGTTTGTTGGAATGGTACTGACCCTGAGCTCTTAGACCCTAAAAAAGTTGATCTTGAGATTATGGAAAAATTGAGAGAAAAGTATAAAATCAAAGATGAAAAGATAGTTTTTTTCATAGGGAGGCTTACATGGTTCAAAGGAATTTTCAATTTGGTTAGAGCAATGCCTCTTGTGCTGAAAGATTTTCCAAAAACAAAGTTGATCATGGTTGGGATAGGTGAAGATAAAGCGACAAAAGAATTAATTAAAAGCCTTGGTCTTGAGAAAAATGTAGTTCTTGTCAACAAATGGCTTAAAGATGANGAAAAAATTGCTCATTTTGCTTTGGCGGATGTTTGTGTTTTCCCAAGTATAAATGAACCTTTTGGTATAGTGGCTAGTGAAGCCATGGCCATGGAAAAGCCTGTAGTGGTTGGAGCTTCCGGAGTTTCTGGCTTTAAAGAGCAAGTTGTTCCGGCTGGTGAAGATAGGACTGGAGTACATGTTGATGGTAATAGGCCAGAAGACATAGCTTGGGGAATAAAAGAAGTCTTGAAAAATCCGGAAGAAGCTGAGAAATGGGGGAAAAATGGAAGAAGGCTTGTTCTTCAGAAATTCACTTTTGATATAGCTGCTACCAAAACCCTATCAATTTATGAAAGTTTGACAAATAATAATTGATGGTAAGGATAATAGGAATTGCTAGTGGTAAGGGAGGAGTAGGTAAAACAACACTTGTTGCAAACCTTGCTTTTGCCCTGAATAGGCTTGGGAAAAAAGTTACTGTAGTGGATTGCAATTTAACAACACCACACCTTGGCTTTTTGTTCGACTTCCACTTTTATCCAAAGAGCCTGAACGATGTTCTGGCAGGAAGAAGTTCTTTGGAAGATGCAATCTTCTTCAAAGAAGGCATAGGCATAATTCCGGCAAGCCTAAAAGTTGAAGATTTGGTTGATGTTAAGATAGAAAATTTGAGAGAGGTGATAAAGAGCATAGATTCAGATTTTGTTTTGCTAGATTCTGCTCCAGGCCTTGGAAGGGAAGCTTTGGGTGTTTTGGGCGCTGCGCAGGAAATCCTTTTTGTCGCAGTACCTTACATGAATTCTGTGATAGATGTGGTGAAATGTGAGAAAGTAGCTAGAAGTTTTAACTTAGTTCCTTTGGGCATTATCTTGAACATGGTGAAAAAACAGCCACATGAGCTTGGGAAGAGAGAAGTAGAAGAGATAACAAGGCTGCCTGTGATTGCAGAAGTTCCATATGATGAAGAAATTGGGAAAGCACTATCTTTTGGTAAAACAATTTTGAGCTATAATCCATACTCTCCTTCAAGTTTAGAATTCACAAGGCTTGCAAGCAAACTAGCTGGAATCGAATTTGAAGAAAAGAAGCCGAGCATTTTTTCAAAAATTTTGCTTGAGTTGAGGAATAGATTTTTGGTAAGAAAGCCTTCGATAAGGCCAGAAAGCCTGATAGAAAAGATTTAAAAAGTGTGAAGACAAATTGAGATTCTGAGAAAATGAAGAAGGAAAAGCCAAAAATTGTTTTCACAGTGGGAAAAAGGAAGAGGGCAATAGCTAGGGCAANGATTGTTCCTGGCACAGGAAAGATTATAATAAACTCTAAGCCTCTTGAGATCTGGGGCAATGAATTCTTGAGGCTAAGGGTTAAAGAGCCTTTGCTCTTATCTGAAGATTTGGGTGGCAAACTAGATTTTTATGTGAATGTTAAAGGTGGCGGCACTACAGGACAAACAGAAGCTGTAAGGATGGCGATAGCTAGAGGAATATTAGAATATTTCAAAGATAAAAAGCTGGAAGAAAAATTCTTGAATTACGATAGAAACTTGCTTGTTTTTGATTTCAGGAGAACTGAACCACATCATGGGAGTGGAAGAGGAGCAAGCAAGCGTGGTTCAAGAAGGCATCGCCAACGTTCAAAAAGATAGCAACTATTTTTATATACTCTTTCATACGT
>JGI24721J44947_10008441_pt1 | contig 13500 bp, 17 predicted proteins | sample YelNatPaOPGAMG01_FD_44947 | JGI IMG/M metagenome (IMG submission 44947)
AGAAACTGCAGTGCGAGGCCGGATACTACCAGTTTCCAGCGGACCTGTTTTTTATCGGACGACAGGAGCCAGCTCAGGAAAAGCAGGAGCAGGATGGCAGTNANGGTGCGGAGAACGATCCCGACCGTCAAGGCATTGTTTCCTGACGGAGAGACAAAGGCCGGCAGTGGGCTGGCAGCCTGAAGGGGCTGAAGGCTGAACAGTAGGAGTATGATGAGAAAAATAATAGAAATGCCCCTTGATCTGGTCATTTTATTTCTTTTTGCGACGGTTTATTTCGTCCCGAATCAGAGATGCCCTTTCGTAATTTTCATTTTTTATGGCTTCTTCAAGACTTTCCTGCAACTCTTCCAGGTTCATATCGCGAAATTCTTCACTTTGGGGGGTCGGCTTTTCCTGCGGTTCGTTCAGATAATCCTCTTCACTTTTTTCCTGTTCTTCCCCGGCCTCCTTATTGATGTCGAGTTTAATGCCGGCCCTGTTGATCACTTCTTCGGTAGTATAGATAGGACAATTGAACCGGAGGGCAAGGGCTACTGCATCGGAGGTGCGGGCATCCACCGTGATTTTTGTTTTTCCGTCNTCGCAAAGCAGGTGGGAATAAAATACCCCTTCTTCCAGCTTGTAAATGGTCACTTCCAGGATATTTATCCGGTAGGCAAGGGCGAAATTCATAAACAGGTCATGGGTAAGTGGTCGTGGCGGCTTGAGCCCTTCCAGCTGAATGGCTATTGACTGGGCTTCAAAGGCGCCTATGATGATCGGAATACGCCTGTCCCCGTTTTCTTCAGCAAGCACCAGAGCATATGCTCCCGATTGCGTCTGACTGTATGAAATCCCCAAAACGTTTAACCGGATCCGTTTCATTCCCTCGTCATTGTCTATGCTGATGACAAATATAATTATAAATTTCTGTCAGCCGAATATAAATCAGGCATAACGAATTTTCCGGCGCGGTATCATCTGCCAGAACCTGCTTTTTGATCAGGAGAAAAACAATTTTTTTGCAGTTCATAATAACTTTACTATTTTTGCACTCCCAAGTTGAAAATCAAATTCTTGTGAAATGTACGCTATTGTTGATATTGCCGGCCAGCAGATGAAAGTGCAGAAGAACGGAAAACTGTTCGTGAACCGCCTCAAAGGTGAAGTAGGTTCCGAAGTTGAGTTTAACAAGGTTCTTCTTATTGAAAACGACGGAAAGGTCATAATTGGCAATCCGGTCATTGAAGGTGCTGTTGTTTCAGCCAGAATACTTGATCACCTCAAGGGCGATAAGGTGCTTATCTTCAAAAAGAAACGCAGAAAAGGCTACAAGGTNCTCAAAGGACACAGGCAGTATCTTACACAGATTGAAATAGAAGACATTCTGGAAAGCGGAAAGGCTAAGAAAACTGCCCGGAAAGAAAAGGCTGTAAAGGCGGAAGAACCGGTTNCCCCGACGGAAGCTGAAGCAGTTGCCCAGCCATCCGCTGAGGAAACTCCTGCACCGGCTAAAGCTCCCAGGAAAACTTCCAGGGCCAAAGCTCAGAGCAAAGAGGAGGGAGAACCGGAAGNCACAGCCAAACCGAAGGCAAAAAGGGCATCCAAAAAATCGGATGAAGAAAAATCAAACGAATAAGACGAATAGTCAGTTTTAAATTATACTGATATGGCACATAAAAAAGGCGCAGGTAGTTCCCGTAATGGCCGTGAATCAGAAAGCAAGCGGCTGGGGATTAAAATTTTCGGCGGACAAATTGTGAAGGCAGGAAATATTATTGTACGGCAGAGAGGTACCGTACATCATCCGGGAAGAAATGTCGGCATGGGTAAGGATCACACCTTGTTTGCCCTTGTTGACGGCAAAGTGGAATTCCGGAAGAGAGCCAAAGANCGTTCCTACGTGTCAGTGGTTCCTCTGAACGAATAAAATTATGCGGGTTTTCCGCACCGTATTTTCTCCTGATATTTCCTGTTCCTCAGGTGTCAGGAGTTTTTTATTTATATACAATCGGCTATGTTGACACTTACAGTAATCAGGGACAACCGCGACGAAGTCATCCGTCGGCTGGCGAAGAAAAAATTTACCAATACTTCTTTGATTGACCAGATCATTGCTCTTGACGATCAGCGAAGGGCTCTGCAGGTGCAGAGCGACCAGTTGCAGGCCGAATCAAACCGGTTGTCGAAGGAAATAGGTATTCTGATTAAGAACGGAAATCCGGCCGGAGCCCAGCAGGCAAAGGAGCGAACAGCACGGATTAAAGAGGAAGTGAAGGGCCTGCTTGATCAGATGGATGAAGTGACAGCCCGGCTTCAGGAATTGCTTGTGCAGATTCCCAATCTGCCGCATGATTCTGTTCCGGAAGGGGACGGGGCTGAGTCGAATCTGAAAGTCAAAGAAGGAGGCCTGATGCCTGTGCTTCCTGAAAGCGCCCTGCCCCATTGGGAGCTTGGAAAAAAATACAATATCATTGATTTTGAAACCGGCACCAAACTTACAGGAGCGGGTTTTCCTCTGTTTCGTGCAAAGGGAGCACGGCTGGAAAGGGCATTGATCAATTTCTTTCTTGATGAAGCCATCAAAGCCGGGTACCAGGAGGTACTGCCTCCCCTGATGGTGAATGAANACAGTGCGTTTGCCACCGGCCAGCTTCCCGACAAGGAAGGGCAGATGTACCACNTACCCATAGACAATCTTTATCTGATTCCCACTGCCGAAGTGCCTGTCACCAATATTTTCAGGGATGTTATTCTTGAGGCGGATGAATTGCCGGTAAAAACCGTGGCCTATTCCCCCTGTTTCAGGAGGGAAGCGGGTTCCTACGGCAAGGACGTACGGGGACTTAACCGGGTACACCAGTTTGATAAGGTGGAAATTGTTCAGATTGCTCACCCCGACAAGTCCTATAAAGCCCTCGATGAGATGGTGGCTCATGTTGAAATGCTGGTCAAGAAGCTTCAGCTTCCCTACCGGATTATGAGGCTTTGCGGGGGCGATATGAGTTTTACCTCGGCTCTCACCTATGATTTTGAAGTGTATGCTGGTGCGCAAAAGAAATGGCTGGAGGTAAGCTCAGTGTCCAACTTTGAATCCTTTCAGGCCAACCGGCTGAAATTGCGGTTCAGGGAAAACGGAAGCAAGAAGACCCAGCTGGCCCATACACTCAACGGAAGTGCTCTGGCTTTGCCCAGAATTGTGGCTGCCATCCTCGAAAACAATCAGAGCGACCGCGGTATTGCGGTTCCTGCCGTGCTGATCCCTTACACCGGTTTTGAGTGGATCGACTGATGGCCGCCTCATGTGCCGGTAAATTCCTGGTATAATGCATCATCAGGCAAAAGCATATCTGTTTGCGGGGCTGACCATCCTGTTCTGGTCGACGGTAGCAACCGCCTTCAAAATTGCACTGGGGTACATGGATTTTCCCGTCCTGTTGCTTTACAGTTCCATTACCTCCCTTGTTGTTCTGTTCATTGTTGGCTCCTTTTCACAGGGGCCTGCGGGTTTGTTCCGGCAATCGCGACAAAATTACCGGCATTCTGCTCTCCTGGGTTTTTTTAATCCCTTTCTCTACTACCTCATTCTCTTCAAGGCATATTCCCTTCTGCCGGCGCAGGTAGCCCAGCCTCTGAATATGGTCTGGCCTGTCGTCCTGTCGTTTTTATCGGTTCCGTTTCTGAAGAATACCATCACCCAGCGCAGTTACCTTGCCCTGTTCATTTGTTTTGGCGGAGCTTTTTTAATTGCCACACGCGGCAATCTGTCAGGCTTTCATATTCAGGATCCTGCCGGAGTTATCCTGGCCCTTGGCAGTTCCATTATCTGGTCCTTCTTCTGGCTTTTCAATGTTAAGGATTCCCGCCCCGAAGAAAGCAAGCTTTTTCTCAATTTTCTTTTTGCTTCGCTCTACATTGTGCTTTTTACCGCGTTCACCGGCCGTCTGGTATGGCCTGGCTGGAAGGGATTTCTGGCCGCAGTATACATTGGCATTTTCGAAATGGGCATTACTTTTGTTTTCTGGCTGAAAGCCCTCCGTTACAGCCGCTCTCCCGACCAGATCAGCACGCTGATGTATCTGTTTCCTTTTCTCTCCCTTATTTTAATCCATTTTGTGTTGGGCGAATCCATTTTCTATACTACCTTTATAGGACTTGTACTGATTGTTACAGGTATTTTTGTGCAGAAATATCCTATCCGAAAAAAGTCCTGAACAGATGAAGAAAATACTTCCTTCCCGGAATTTTTTGACTGGCCGATGGCTGCTTTTCCTGCTGCTTTCTTTCGTTCTCGTTTCGTCCTGTAAGAAAGATGAAGAAAACGATCAGACCACACAGACAGATCAGTATCTCAGCGTGAAGAAAAAGATGTATTCCGTAATGAAATACTGGTATTTGTGGAACCATGATCTGCCCACAGTGAACAGTGCCAATTACAATACTCCGGAAGCCTTTCTGGATGCCCTGCGCAACAAGAAGGACCGTTTCAGTTTCATCATGGACAGAAATGAGTTTCTTAATTATTTTAACGAAGGCACCTATTACGGGCATGGAATCAGTATTGGTGCTGATGCGGAAGGCAACCTGAGGGTTGTGTTCATTTATAACGATTCACCCCTGAAGGAAGCCGGTGTGACAAGAGGATGGATTATCAAAAGCATTAACGGAACCCTTATACAGCCCGGGGTGGATGTTACTGCCTTGCTGGGCAAAAATGAGGCCGGAGTGGAAAACACGTTCGTTTTTATTGATTTGCAGGGTCAGGAGCATACCGTTACTTCCGCCAAAAAGGCGGTAGCTATCAATTCTGTTTTATATAAGGGAGTTCTGCAGGCCGGAACGAAGAAAGCAGGCTACCTGGTTTTCGAAACATTCATTACGCCTTCGGTGGCGGAACTGGACAGTGCCTTTGATTTCTTCCGCTCCGAAAATATTGACGAAATGATTGTTGACCTGCGGTATAACGGGGGAGGCGAGATGAACGTTGCCGTTCATTTGTCAGGGCTTCTTGTTTCTTCTTCTGCCGCGGGAAAAATGCTTGTAAAAATGGAGCACAATGCCGACCGTTCTTCCTATGACACCATTCTGACGGTTCCGGGCAACATGTCGTCGCCTGCCCTGAGCAGGTTGTTCTATATTGCCGGCCGCGGCACGGCTTCGGCAAGTGAGGTGCTGATAAACGGACTCAGTCCGTGGATTCCGACAATTACCGCAGGCGACAGTACCTACGGAAAACCGGTGGGTATGTATGCCTTTGATTTCAAACCCGACCCATACTTCTTTGTTCCCATCTGTTTTAAACTTTCCAATGCCAATGGTTTTGGCGACTATTTCGACGGACTGCCTGCCGACTATTATGTGAACGACGATCTGACGCATGATTTCGGCAATCCGGAAGAAGCCGAACTGAAAGCCGTGCTTACCTATATCAGCGAAGGGCACTGGCCGGTAACCAAGTCGTTGAAAAAGCCTGTTACCGGATTCGGACTTGACAAACTTACCGGCATCCGTGCCGATTATAAGATTTTCTGAGGTTTATCATGGCCGGGCAGAAAATACGGACCATTCTGGGCATTGATCCGGGTACCAATGTGATGGGATATGGCATTATCCGCATTGCCGGGAAAAATCCTGAGCTTGTTGCTCTTGATGTGCTGAAACTGAAAAAAAGTGAAAATCATTTCGAAAGGCTTTCCCGGATTTTTGAATGTACCTTAACACTGATCGAAAAGTACCATCCCGACGAGCTGGCAATTGAATCGCCCTTTTACGGAAAGAATGTGCAGTCGATGCTGAAGTTGGGCCGTGCACAGGGAGCTGCCATTGCTGCTGCCCTGCATAAAAAGATTCCGGTATTTGAATACGCGCCGAGAAAAATCAAGCTGGCCATTACCGGCGTGGGAAGCGCTTCCAAGGAACAGGTGGCCGGTCTCCTTCAGCAGATGATGCATATTGATGCAATGCCTGCGAACCTGGATGCAACTGACGGACTTGCCGTTGCTGTGTGCCATTTCTTTCAGAGAAGCCCTCTGCAGAAATCGTCAACCTATTCGGGCTGGAAAGATTTTATTAAAAATAACCCTTCGCGCCTGAAATAGCCCAGCATGAAAGGCCGTTTGCTACCAGCTTTTCTTTTTTCAAAGGGCGGAATAACCTGGTTTTTTACTCCAGATATTTTCTGATAGCTGAGGCGATTGCTTCCATTTCCTCAGGAGGCAGTTTCAGCTTCGGATTGGAAAAGTTGATGTCGTCCATGGAATTCAGCGGCACCAGATGAATATGGGCATGGGGAACTTCCAGGCCGATGACAGCAACCCCTATGCGCTTGCAGGGAACAGCCTTCTCGATGGCCCGGGCTATCCGTTTTGCAAAGACCATGATTTCCGAAAGGTCGGAATCGTCCAGGTTAAAGAGGTAATCGGTTTCCTTTTTGGGAACCACCAGCACATGTCCTTTGGCCAGGGGATTGATGTCAAGAAAGGAGAAAAACTTCTCATTTTCTGCAATTTTGTAGCAGGGAATTTCTCCGCTGATAATTCTGCTGAAAATGGTAGCCATGGCGCAGGAATTATATTGAAATGTCGAGTATTTCAAGTTTCAGTGCCCCGGAAGGGACTTTCACTTCCACCACTTCTCCCACTTTTTTGCCCAGAAGCGCTTTGGCAATGGGGGTGCTGACGGCAATTTTGCCGGCTTTCAGATTGGCTTCGCTTTCCGATACAAGGGTATATTCCATTATCTGGTTATTCAGGGTGTTTTTGATTTTTACCCTGTTCAGAATCTGAACGTAGCTGGTGTTAATTTTGGTTTCGTCAATTATTCTTGTATTGGCAATCAAATCTTCCAGCTTCTTGATTTTCATCTCGAGCATTCCCTGCGCTTCCTTGGCCGCTGCATACTCTGCGTTTTCCGACAGATCGCCCTTATCGCGTGCTTCGGCAATCATGCGGCTGATAGCGGGACGCTCCACGTTTTTCAGGTGGTCCAGTTCTGCTTTCAGCTTTTGCAGACCATCGGCTGTAACATACGATGTGTTGTTCATAACTTCTTCCTCCGAAAAATTACAGGGATTGAAAAAACAAAAAGAATTCCGGTTTACCCGGAACCCTTCCATGCAAATATAAAAAAAAGTTTAAAATGTGCAACAGGAAAAATGAAAAAATAGTCTGTTTTTCAGATTATTGGAATACAAATGATCAGAAGTTATCTCTTCGTTTAAGAATTTCGGAATAAATAATAGCTTTTCTCCAGTCAACATCCTGCAGCAAGGGGTGTATGGCCTGAAACTGCTCGTCGTATGCTTTGTTTCCCTTGATTTCGGCCGAGGCAATGGATACCGAAGCGTCGGCAAATGCTTCTTTTTCGGCCTGGGATGAATAGGTTATGGTAGCCGGAATCCCTTCCTGGGAAAGAAGTTTCTCTTTTTCCCGCCTGATTTCTTCGGGTTCTGTGAGGTCTTCTCCCTGAATCGTTTCATAAACCGGTTCAGGATTGGTTTCCCCTTCCCGGTAAACCGGTTCGAATTCAGCGGTGTTGCCGGGAGCCTCCTCCGGTTCGGGCGGCACTTCACCAAAAAACTTCCGAATCACTTCCCGCGGATCATCCGGAATTTGCGTGGGGAATGGCTCGGAGAAGATGTCTCTGGCCGGTTTGCCTGCCGGCTTACCTGTTGAATCAGGTCCTGTCCNCTTTTTCCTGATCTGCNAGATGATGGCAAACAGGGTAATCAGAATGGTAATTAANACTGTTACAATACTATCGTCCATGGCGGCGTTTGGATTTGCGGTTGAATATTCCTTCCAGAGGNTTTCTCCTGGTTTTNTTATCGTAATGCTTTTTTGTGAGTTTTTCGTTTTCCTTCATCCGTTGCTGTACTTCCTTGCTCTGAAGGTTGAAATGCCTTTTCCTTTTGGCTTCCTGTTCTTTGATGGCCTGTTTCTTTTGTTCCACCTTCACCTTTTCGGCCTTGTTTTTGGCCGAGCGCACCTTTCTGCTTTCCTGGCTGTAGGTGGACGGAATACAAAGTGCAAGAGCCAGCAGGAACAGAACGAAATGTTTTCCCGGATTTCTTAAGGAGTTTTTCTCTGAATTCCTTTCTTCAATATTCATAGATATGCGTACTTTTGCAAAAAGTATTTACGTGAAGAGGATTTTCTCAAAGGTAACGATTTTTTTTGTTACTTTTTTCCTGTTGAATGGAGTATCAGGTTGCGACAAGCAGGAAGAATATGTTCCGTACGTGTATGTCAATTTTTACCTCACCCTGGCCGGAGATCTTGCCAATGTAGGGGTGGGGGGGCACTATATTGTTCCCGACAAAGGGCTGAATGGCATCATAATCATCCGGAAGGATGTCTACGAATATCAGGCATTTGAGCTCACCTGCACATACAAAGCCTTTGAACAACGCTGCAAGCTGAATGTTGACAGCGATGGTTGGATTGCATCCTGTCCCTGCTGTGGCTCAGAATTCGGGCTTTTCCTTGACGGATTTCCGCAAAAGGGTCCTGCCTCCAGGCCCCTGAAACAATACCGTACTACCCTCAGCGGGAACTACCTGCTGGTAACCAACTGATGTTTAAAATTTTTCCGGGGATTTTTCAAAACTTTGTTTTTCGATATTCCCGGAGAGAATTAATAACGATAGTGTTCCGGCTTGAAGGGGCCTTCAACAGGAACACCAATGTATTCAGCCTGTTTTGCAGTAAGTTTCGTCAGTTTAACTCCCAGTTGCTCAAGGTGAAGCCTTGCCACCTCCTCATCGAGCTTTTTGGGAAGCCTGTAAACGTCAACAGGGTAATTGTGCGTCCACAGGTCAATCTGCGCCAGCACCTGATTGGAGAANGAATTGCTCATNACAAATGACGGGTGGCCTGTGGCACAGCCCAGATTTACCAGGCGCCCTTCAGCCAGCAAAAAGATGGAATGGCCCTGCGGGAAGGTGTATTTATCGACTTGCGGCTTGATGTTTGTTTTTACTATGCCGGGATAGGTTTCCAGTTTATCAACCTGGATTTCGCTGTCAAAATGGCCGATATTGCATACAATGGCCTGATCTTTCATTTGTTCCATGTGCTCAATGGTAATCACATCACAGTTACCGGTAGCGGTAACAAAGATGTTGCCTTCCTTAACGGCATCTTCCATGGTAGTGACTTCAAAACCTTCCATGGCAGCCTGCAGGGCATTGATTGGATCGATTTCGGTAACCAGTACGCGGGCTCCGTAAGAGCGCATGGAGCGGGCACAGCCCTTGCCTACATCACCGTAACCGCATACCACTACTACCTTGCCGGCAATCATAACGTCGGTAGCCCGCTTGATGCCATCGGCGAGTGATTCCCTGCATCCGTAGAGGTTGTCGAATTTTGATTTGGTTACGGAATCGTTGACGTTGATGGCCGGGAACAGCAGTGTTCCCTTTTCCTTCATCTGATAAAGGCGGTGCACGCCGGTGGTAGTTTCTTCTGAAACGCCTTTAATTTCTGCGGCCATGCGGGTCCATTTTCCCGGTTCACGGGAATAGGTTTCCCTGAGTTTGTTCAGAATAACTTTTTCTTCCTTGTTTCCGGGTGTTTTGTCAAGGAAAGACGGATCTTTTTCTGCCTGTACGCCCCAGTGGACCAACAGAGTGGCATCCCCTCCGTCGTCAACGAGCAGATTTGGCCCCAGTCCTCCGGGGAAGGTAAGGGCCTGTTCGGTGCACCACCAGTATTCTTCCAGTGTTTCCCCCTTCCAGGCAAACACAGGGATTCCGGCTTTGGCTATGGCTGCTGCCGCGTGGTCCTGGGTGGAAAAAATGTTGCAGCTGGCCCAGCGCACATCAGCACCCAGTTCACGCAGGGTTTCGATCAGCACAGCCGTCTGGATGGTCATGTGAAGCGAACCGGTAATGCGGGCTCCTTTCAAAGGCTTGGATGCGGCATATTTTTTCCTGATGGCCATCAGCCCCGGCATTTCTTTTTCGGCAATTTCAATTTCTTTCCGCCCGAAATCGGCCAGGCTGATGTCTTTGACCTTGTAAGGCAGGGATGTAACTTCTTGCATGGTTGTNGTATTCATAGTGTATCTATTGTTTCAGTTTTACAGATGCAAGCAACGAACGGGCATGCACTGCATCCCGTTCAAGTTGCCGTTTCAGTTCCTGCACATTGCTGAATTTCATCTCATCGCGCAGTCTGAAATGGAATGCTAAGGTAAGNTTTTTGCCGTACAAATCCTGATCATAGTCGAAGATGTGCACCTCGATGGTCTGGTGCAACGGATTGTCGCTGATGGTCGGACGCCGGCCGATGTTCAGCATGCCCTGCCGCCATACTCCGCCGGCCAGCACAGTAACGGCATATACTCCGCCGGCAGGGATCAGCTTCATGGGGTCGGCCGGTTCGATGTTGGCTGTCGGGAAACCGATGGTCCGGCCAATGCGGCTTCCTCCGGTAACACTGCCTGTAAGAGGATAGGCATACCCGAGAAAGTCGTTTGCCTGCTCAATTTGCCCGTTCTCCAGCAGTTTGCGGATTAATGTCGAACTGACCTTTTGCCCGTCAACAAGATGGGCTTCGGGCTGGTACACGTCAATGGAGTTTTGTGCGGCAAAGGTACGCAGAAGCTCTATGTCGCCCTGGCGGTTTTTCCCGAACTGATGGTCAAAACCTACCACCAGGGTGTGAACCTTTATTTTCTGAACAAGGTAGAATCGGAGAAATTCTTCGGGACTCAGGGAAGCAAGTTCCCGGGTAAAGGGTAAAACAAGCAGGTTGTCAATGCCCTTTTGTTCCAGCAGGAGTATTTTTTCGTCGAGGGTGGAGAGGATGCGGATGTTTCCGCCTTCGGGCTGAAGAACGGCCCGGGGATGCGGCCAGAGGGTGATGACAACCGACTCTCCTCCGATATTCCGGGCGATATCTTTCAGGGCGCTGAGCACTACCTCATGGCCCCTGTGTACTCCGTCGAACGTGCCGATGGTGACCACAGGCTTCCGGAAAGCACAGCATTCCTGAATATCATGAAAAATACGCACCGTTCTGTTTTTTAGGCGGCAAAGTTAGTAATTTTGAAGCGAAGCATAAAAACTTCCGCATGGTATATGTCCGTCCAAAAAAACACCTGGGACAGCATTTTCTCACCGATGCCAATATTGCTCGTAAGATAGCCGCTTCGGTTCCTGAGGTTTCTTCCCTGCCCCTGCTGGAAATAGGCCCGGGAAAGGGAATCCTTACGGAATATCTGTTGGATGCATTCGGAAAGAGTTTTTATGCGGTTGAAATTGATCCGGAGGCGGCGGCCGTTTTGAAGGAACGTTTTCCGGAACTTGGAGAACGGCTGATAACCGGCGATTTTCTTACGCTTCCGCTTGAGGAGTTATTTCCTCATCAGGTAGGCCTGGCCGGGAATCTGCCCTACAATATTTCGAGCCAGATTTTTTTCCGGCTGCTCGACCATTACAGCAGAATTCCCTTTATGGTTTGCATGGTGCAGAAGGAAGTGGCCGAGCGGATTGCTTCGCCCGGAGGGAACAAAGATTACGGCATTCTGAGTGTTTTGCTACAGGCATATTATACGGTCGAATACCTTTTTACCGTAAACGAGAAAGTTTTTTCCCCACCGCCTAAAGTGAAGTCGGCCGTAATTCGCCTTATCCGTAAGGAAACCCTTCCCGGCTGTGATTTTGGGAAGCTGAAAAATCTTGTGAAGGCGGCATTTAATCAGCGGCGCAAGATGCTGCGCAACTCCCTCTCCGCTTATCCCGAACTGCTGGAAAAGTTTCCTTCAGTGGCTGAGCTGAGGCCTGAAAATCTGAGCGTGGAAGATTTTATTTCCCTGGCACAGGCACTTTAATTGGCCGGCATACGGATTCCTCAGAAGGTTGTGGCGATGGCTTCCACCGGGTTGAGGAGGGCTGCTTTCCGTGCAGGGAAGATTCCGGAAAGAATGCCGATGGTGGCCGAAATCACTACTCCCATCAGAATGTTGTCGAGGGAAAGAAAAACATAGAAGGTTGTGGAGGTTCTGATCCAGAGGGCCCCGAGAAAAACAACCACCAGGCCGAGGATTCCGCCGGCAACGGCCAGAAGCACGGCTTCGAACAGAAACTGCGTGAGGATAAAATAGTTTTTTGCTCCCAGCGCTTTCTGGATGCCAATGATGTTGGTGCGTTCCTTTACCGAAACAAACATGATGTTGGCGATTCCGAATCCGCCCACAATAATGGAAAAGATGCCGATAAACCATCCGGCAATTTTAATGACGCTGAAGATCTGGTCAAGGCCCCGGTTGAGGATGCTGGCCTGGTTGAGCGCAAAGTTGCTTTCCTGGGTGGGTTTCAGCCTGCGGATACTGCGCATGAGGCCTTCCATTTCGTCCACCATCTCCTGAAGGGCCACCCCCGGTTTGGCTTTCACCATGATGGTGGGTTCACTGCGGTCACTGCGCAGATCAATCATGTTCCTGGCAGCATTCAGAGGTATCACCACAAGGTTGTCGAGACTGCCTCCCCCGAAAATATTATTTCCTTCCTTGATGGGAACACCGATTACCCGGAATTTAAACGAACCGATAAATTCTTTGCCCAGCGGGTCCTGGCCCTGAAACAGTTTGGAAGCCAGTTCATTGCCCATGATGGCCACGTTTCTTCCGGCCCGCGATTCTGCTTCGGTGAAGTAACGGCCTTTTTCGAATTCAATGGGACGTATCTGGTTGAACTCGTGGCTGTTGGCCCAGACAATGATGTCCTTGGCCGAGTTATTCCGGTATTTTACCGTAAACTGTCCGGCAACGTAAATCCCTACTGCCTGGGCAGTATTGGACCTGCGCTTCAGTTCTTCGTATTCAGAGTATTTGGGAACAGGACGTTTCAGGTAGTCCCACCACCGGTAATTCGATTCAAAAGACCAGGGCCACTTCTGTATATAGATAACATCGTCACCCAGAGAGCTGATACTGTTCCTGATGTTCCACTGGAGCGAATCGATCATGGTAAAAACCGATATGATGGCAAAAATGCCGATGGTAATGCCAAGCAATGACAGAAGCGTGCGAAGCCGGTTCACTCCCACGGCATGCCAGGCAAAAAGAAAGCTTTCCCTGAGGAGCTTAAGAGTTTTTGCATATCGGTTTTTCGGGACCTTCATAACGCATTTTTTCAGACTATCAGTTTGTAAAGGTACTTTCAATTTTTTAAAAAAAGTTTGACTGCAGGTGAAATGGTTTTAGTCCAATTATTTTAATAATTTTTCCGGTAGACTTAAGGATATTCCATACACAAAATTGCGAATTTGAATGCATACACTAACTCCACGAAATTCCAGCACTAAATTGTGAGTATGTTATAAAACATATTTTTCACCCTGCGAGATTTTTCCCTTTTTGAAATTAACCATAAGAAAGATCGACAACTTNAATCCCCTGCCCATGCTCCGGAAAGGCGACATCATCACAGCCGCGGGCTTTGAAGTGAGGGTGCTGGAAGTGGAGGGAAGCAACGGATACTTCAGCGGACGGGGCGTGGTCACCATCCCC
>JGI24721J44947_10008442_pt1 | contig 13500 bp, 7 predicted proteins | sample YelNatPaOPGAMG01_FD_44947 | JGI IMG/M metagenome (IMG submission 44947)
CTTGAAAAACTACCCCCCGACTCATCAGCTCCTCTATTTTTCTTTCGCGCAAGTACCCAATAATTTTAACCCTCTCAGCGTCAATCGAGACATTCCAGCCCTCGGGCTTATCCAAGGGAACCTCGAGTATTTTCTCGCCTTTTTGCTTTAACCAGTCTGGAAGCGTTGACCAGTCTCTTGGCCCCCCTTGCCCGAACAAAAGACTCGCCTCATTCCAGCAACTTGCTTCCGGCCGCAAGATTAGAGCCGGGCAATGAGATAGAAATTGGTCCATTGTTTTTATCTTCTTCGAGCGCTTTGGCCCTGAACCAGGCTCAGCAAAAAGAAAGCTGAGGGCCGCAGCCTGACGCTGATGTTCTCGGAGCAAGCTCCAAAGCGTTTGTTTTTGCACTAAAGGGAAAAAGGGGTTCAATACCAGGAGGTCCCCTTTTTCTCCCTGGCGAAAAGTTTTAAAAAATAAATCAAAAAGACTGGCTTGGCTTGGGAAATCTGGATTTTCTTTAAAGTGGATAATTTCCCAGCCGAGGTTTTTAAAAATTTCTTCATCGGGGCCAACCTCTTCGGCCGCTAAAATTCTCCGCTCAGCTTCCAGACTCAAAGCCAAGAACAAGGTTATCCTTAACGGCGTTAGCCCGAGAAGAGGGGCCAAGCAGGGATGAGGCTTTCTTTTTCTCCTCCCCCCCTCTTCCCAAAATAAGAGGAGAACAGAAAGACGGCGTTTCATATCAATTTAGTGATTAACTTAAATTTCTTATCTTCCCATAGCGGAGCAAAATCCGCCTCGTTCTGAGCCAGGATTTTGTAGATTTTATCTTTCTGAATCGCCCTTTTTAAGTATTCCAGAGCATTATCAGTCTGACCCAAAAGACAATAGATTTCCGCCATGAGATAAAAAACCCTTCCTTCATCCCCCTTCAGTTCCAAAGCCTTGTTGAGCCATCTTAGCGCCTCTTCATATTGCCCCTGGTTTAGCCGGTAGACGCTAAAGTAATAGCATTCCTCGCTTGTCTTTGGGGTGCCGAGGGTCCTTTTGCCTTTTCCCTTGATAATGGATAAATAAACGTTAGCTCTATCAACCAGTTCCTTTTCATTCCCAAATTTACTGATAAAGGCTTCGAAGAGGGTCTGGGCTTTCTCCCAGCTTCCTTTCCTGTATTCCTTTATGGCCTCGGCATAGGCATTTAAGGCCTTTTCATAGGCATCTTTTTTGCCGCTCTCTTCTTTCACGGTGCCTCCTTTAATCCTGACTGGAAAAGAGCTTTAATTTTAGCTCAGGTAGCGGCAGAGCGCAAGCCACTGGCGGCTGCGAAGCTATTATCCTCTTCCCTTCTTAAAAATTCAAAAATCCACGGGCCTTCTGGAGCCTCCTGGCTTAAGGCATATTTTAGGATGTCACTTCCGGAGTTTTTAATGGGTACACCTAAAGAATTATTAATCTCAGACAGCCTATATAGAGCCCCCAGATGAAGATACTTGAAGCCGAGTTGAAGCCGAAGGTTGGGCATCTTGTTGATATTTCTCTAATCGTCCTCCTCAACGATGAGCTGGCGANGATTTACTCCGCTGTTAAATACCCTAAGGTCTCTCATCTTTACCCACAAAAAAGTTTCAATAACCTTAAAAATTAGAATATTAACGCNTGCGTCAAAAGCGGGTTTATCCTTCCTAAAAAACCNCTATCACCTANCCANCCTCTGGCTCTGCCTCGATTGAAGATATTTCGTTGAGAAAGGAGGGAAAAAGCCCTTTCTCTTCAACCCAATGGTCAGTGGCTNTTAAAAGCGCCTTGATTCCCGCTTGATGAAGGCCGTGGCCACCTCGGTTTACCTCAACCCTGGCCATTAACGGCGCCCCTAATAAGGCTAAGTCGCCTATCAGGTCCAGGACCTTGTGCCGAACAAATTCATCAGGAAAGCGCAGCGGCGGGTTGAGCACTTCCCGGTCATCAAGAATGACCGCATTCTTTAAGGTGCCACCCTGAGCCAGGCCTCTTTCCAGCAAAGCNGGAACATCCCTTAGAAAACCAAAGGTGCGGGCAGGTGCAATTTCTTGGATAAAGCTTTTTACTCCCAACACACCCTGATATTCCTGATGCCCGATTAAAGGGTGGGGATAGTCAATGGCATAAAAAAGGGAAAGTTCGGAGTGAGGGGCAAAGCTTATCCAGGCTCCTCGCTCCTCTATCCTGAAAGACTTAATAACTTTTATTATTTTCTTTTCCTCGGAAAGAAGCGCTATACCGGCATTTTTGATTGGCTTAATAAAAGGGAGGGCGCTACCGTCACCGATAGGTACCTCCTCGCCGTCAAGCTCGACCTCCAGGCTATCCAGCCCGAAGACATATAGGACTGCCAGCAGGTGTTCGATAGTCCTGACCCTTGCCGACCCGTCTACCAAAATGGAGGCATTCTCCGCCCTGGCCAGTTTAGGGTTTAGCTCGATTTCTCTTCCCCCCAGGTCAAGCCGACGGAAGGTCATTCGGCCTGACTCCGAGGGCTTAAGGGTCAAAGTTACTTCTTTTCCGGTATGCACCCCACGGCCGGAAAACCTGAATTCTCGGCTTATAGTTCGCTTCTTCAACATCTGGCGTCGGCTATATATACTTTCAGCCAGACTTAATTGAAAATCAACCCCTTTTTTGGTTTCAATTGGCCTCAATTATGCTAAAATCAGGCTATGAAAAAGAAGCTGGAAAAACTTTTGCACCGGGTGGCCAAGGGAGAAGTTACTCCTGAGCAAGCCCTCCAGGAAATTGAAGGCTTTCCCTGGGAGGACCTTGATTTTGCCCGTGTGGACCATCATCGAGCCTGGCGCAAAGGTTTTCCAGAAATAATCTATGGCGAAGGCAAGACCCCGCAGCAAATAATCAAGATTGCTCAATCCATCCTGAAAAGCGGAGCTAATCTTATTATTACTCGGCTTGAGGCCTCCTCTTTCCGCAAGCTCAAAGCAAAATTAGCTCAGCTGAAATACCAACCTCTGGCAAGAATCGCTTACTGGTTACAGGAACCTGCCGAAAAGGGAAAGGGAACAATTGCCGTTATTTCCGCCGGCACCTCTGATATTCCCGTAGCCGAAGAAGCGGCTTTGACCGCTGAGTTATTAGGTAATGACGTGGAGAGAATTTATGATGTTGGCGTGGCCGGGCTGCACCGATTAATTGGCCAGATAGATAAGCTTAGGATAGCCAGAGTTATTATTGTCGTGGCTGGTATGGAAGGCGCTTTGCCCTCAGTTGTGGCCGGCTTAGTCCAGGCCCCAATAATTGCTGTGCCGACAAGCATCGGTTATGGAGCCAGTTTTCGTGGGTTAGCGGCTCTTCTGGCGATGCTTAATTCCTGCCCGGGAGGGGTGGCGGCGGTAAACATTGATAACGGTTTCGGCGCCGCCATCGTAGCCAGTCTAATTAACCACCTCTAACAAATCTTCCCTCCTTCCCTTGACAATTTCCCCCCTGAGACCTATTATTAAGTCTGGTTTTTCCCTTTATCTATCTGCTTAATGGAAGTCATCGAAAAAGTCAGACAGGTTGCTAATATAGTCGAAATCGCTTCTGCTTACACCACCCTCCGCCGGCGGGGAAAAAAATACGTTGGCCTTTGCCCCTTTCATGCTGAAAATAACCCTTCCTTCACTGTGGACGAAGAGAAACAACTTTACCATTGCTTTGGTTGCGGCGCGGGCGGCGATGTCTTCTCCTTAATCATGGAAAAAGAAAACCTCACTTTTCCCGAGGCGCTCCGTTTTTTAGCCGGAAAATACCACGTGGCTTTGCCCCGTCCCTCCCGTCTTTCTCCCGATGTAACTAAGATTGAGGGCCGCCTCTACGAGATAAGCGAGTTAGCCCTCAATCATTTCCGCTCTAACCTCCGGCAGACAGCCGAGGGAGCCACAGCCCTAACTTACCTCCGCCAACGAGGCCTCACCGACCGGATAATCGACGAACTCAAGCTGGGCTATGCCCTTAATTCCTGGAGAGCTCTTGTCTCTTTTTTGAGGGAAAAAGGAGTCTCTAAGGAAGAGCTTCTCCGCTCAGGTTTGGCTGTCCCTGGACAAAAAAATAATGAGCCCTATGACCGGTTCCGTGGCCGGATAATTTTCCCCATTTTTAGCCTCTCCGGAAGAGTCATTGCCTTTGGAGGAAGGATTCTCGGTGAGGGAGAGCCAAAGTACCTCAACTCCTCCGATACACCTATCTACACCAAGGGACAGGTTTTATACGGCTTGCACCTGACCAAAGAGGCAGTTCGAGCTAAGGATGAGCTTATCCTGGTGGAAGGCTACATGGATTTTATCGCTCTTTATCAATCGGGCATTAAAAACTGTGCTGCCTCCTGCGGCACAAGCCTGACCACTCAGCAAGTGGCCCTGGCTCAACGTTTTGCCTCGCGACTGGTTATAAGCACCGATGGTGATTCAGCTGGCCAGGCTGCCGCCTTGAGGGCGGTGAGTGTTTGTCTGGAGAAAGGGCTACCTTCCCGGGTCGCCGTTCTCCCCGAGAAAACCGACCCTGATAGTTTCGTTCGGCAACGGGGCCCAGAGGCTTATCTAAATTTAATAAAGCAGGCAGTGCCTGGTTTCGATTTTCTGTGGGAGAACTATTGGTCAAAGGTCAAAAGCGGCTCGCCCGAAGCCAAAGCCCAGATAATCCGGGCCCTCATCAAAGAAATAGAAAAGGTGCCAGACGCTATAGTTAGGTCCGAATATTTGCGCTTAATAAGCGAACGCTGCGGCCTCGAGGAAAAACAAATCCGGAGCTTAATTCAGGAAAAAGAGGAAGCCAAGAGGGGTTCAGAGCCTCCGAGTCAGCTATTAGCCGCGGAAAAAAGGTTGCTGCAAATAATTGAAGAATCGCCCTCGGTAGCTCGTCAAGTTTTGGCCGCGGTCAAACCAGAAGAGGTTCACGGTTTGCCTGGAGAGGCGATTTTTCTTCATTTATTACAAAAGCCTGACCAGCCTTCACAAAAATTAGCGGAATTGAAGGGCTTGCTGACCCCCGCCCTCTACCAGGAATTGGCCAGAGCCCTTCTTGAAAGACCCGAAGCTGGGACAAAAGAAGAAGCGGGCGAATGTCTGCGCACCCTGCGGCGTTATCGCTTAGAAAAGGAACTAAACGAGGTCCAGAAAAGAATCGCCTCTCTGGAGAAAAAGGGAGATAAAAACGGGCTTATCACTTTACTTATCGCTAAACAGAATTTAACTAAGCAAATTATGTCGCTTCAATGAAAAACTTACTCAGCCAGGTTGGAAAATCTATGGAAAGGAGTTAAGGTTGGCGGCCAATCATAAATATCCTAAAAGCGAACTCCACCAGCTTCTCTCCAAAGGCCGAAGACAGGGCTACCTGTTTTTCGAGGAAATCGACCGGACCTTCGAAGATGATTTCGACTCGGATATTGCCTTTGATGATTTCCTTAATTCCATCGACGATTTTGGGATCAGAATCTTAGACAGCCCACCAAGAGAATTGGTCCTACGGCGCCGTCGAGCCGAGCTTATCTCTCCCCACAGTCTGGAAAGNACCACCGACCCGGTAAAACTCTATTTAAGAGAGATGGGGAACATTTCTCTGCTCACCCGCGAAGGCGAAATTGCCTTGGCCAAAGAAATAGAACGCGGAGAAAAGGCGGTCATGAAAGCCCTTTCCCGGACCAAATTGGTGCTGAATGAAATTCTCTCGCTCGAAGAAAAGATAAAGGAAAACCCGGCCCTCGTCCAAGAAATGTTCGATTTTAACGAAGAAGATATAAATGAGGAGAAAATTGAGGAGAAGCGGCGCCTAATTCTCAGCCAAATCAAGAAAATTAAAGAATTAGCCCAAAAGCTGGAGCGCTTACCCCAAAGCAAAAAATATAATTTTGCCCGGGGCCGATTAATAATCGCCATGAGTCAGCTCATTAGAGCGCTCTCGATATGCTCGACAGAAAAGGAACGGATTATCGAGCTTCTCCAGGAGAAAATGCGCCGCGTCAACGAGCTGGAAGATTCTCTCGAGAATCTAAAATTGACTTTGAGTCGAGCTAAAAGCCAAAAAACCCAGGCATCACTCCGAGAAAAAATTCGGGCTCTGAGCCGCTCCTTGCGAGCTGAGCAGAAAGAGGTTGGCCTTGACTCTCAAGAGCTGCGCAAGGTGATTCGAGCGATTACCGTCGGCAAGAAAATCAGCGACCAGGCGAAAAAAGAATTAGTAGCCGCCAACTTACGGTTAGTCGTCTCCATAGCCAAAAAATATAGCAACCGGGGCCTGCAATTTCTTGACCTAATCCAGGAAGGAAATATCGGCCTGATGAAAGCGGTAGAAAAATTTGAATATCGCCGTGGCTATAAGTTCTCGACTTACGCTACCTGGTGGATTCGTCAGGCCATCACCCGGGCCATCGCTGACCAGGCCAGAACTATTCGCATCCCCGTGCATATGATTGAAACCATCAACAAGCTCATCCGAGTTTCCCGCTGTTTGGTTCAGGAGATAGGTCGGGAGCCAACTTGTGAAGAAATTGCCGCCCGAATGGAGATGCCGGTGAACAAGGTGCGGAAGATTATTAAGATTGCCCAGGAACCAATCTCCCTCGAAACGCCTATCGGCGAGGAGGAAGATAGCCACTTGGGCGACTTTATCGAGGATAAAATCATGCCTTCGCCCCCTGATACTGTCATCCACAATAGCCTCAGGGAGCAAATCGAAGAAGCCCTTAAGACTCTGACTGAGCGGGAGGCCAAGGTCTTGCGCATGCGCTTTGGCCTTGGTGACGGCAACGAGCATACGCTGGAAGAAGTGGGGCAGCAATTTAAAGTTACTCGAGAGCGAATCAGGCAGATCGAAGCCAAAGCGCTGCGGAAGCTCAAGCATCCCTCCCGGAGCAAAAAGCTCCGGTCCTTTTTAGACAACGATTGAAGGGCTTAAACTCTTGGCCGACTCCCTGATTGGCAGGGGAAAATTCGGCCTTTTTTACGTCTCACCGCCAGAAGTTTGGTCAAACTTAATGAGAATTCATTAAGGTTTTGTGAACAGAAATAGCTTGGGCTCATTTTTTTCTCCTCTCTTCTTTTGCCGAAATTCCCCTTCTTTCCAACCTGAAAATCACGGCGCCACTAAAAAAAGGCTGAGGACATTCATGGCTCTTCCGCCTTAAGGGTGGCAATTTATTAGGGTCATAGCGGCTGTATTTTCTTTAGGAGCAAGGAAATATAAGATTTTAACCGGCCCATAAAGGTATTTTAAAATTGCCCAACCATTTATTCTCATCCTAACCCTAAAAGAGGCTAAGATAGAGCTTTATAAAGCCCCGCTTTTCCCCAGTTTTTAGGTCGGAAAAACGGTTAATAGCGATAAAAAGAAGGAGGTGGAAGCGCCACCCTTTTTAAGGGCCAGCCTACGTTAATTTGACTTGGGTGGGGAGATTTGTTATAAAGGTAAAAAAGGGCCTATAGCTCAGCGGTAGAGCTACCGGCTCATAACCGGCAGGTCCCAGGTTCGAATCCTGGTAGGCCCATCTTAGGTACGAGGCTTCGATGTGGATGTTGAGCTCGAGAAATTAATCGCCCTCCAGGAGTTAGATAATGAGCTCAGGTCTCTCCATCAACTTTTAGATTCAACCCCGCTTAAGCTCAACGAAATTGACCAAAAGATTGGCACTGCCACCCAGCTCGTTCAGAAAGCCAAAGATAAGTTGTTACAAAATCAGAGAAAGCGACGGGAGTTGGAAGCCGAAGTTAACGAGCTTAAAAATAAGATAGCCACATATAAAAGGCAGCTCAACGACGTTAAAACAAATAAAGAATATACAGCTCTCCTTAAAGAAATCGAAGAAACCCAGAAAAAAGTCGAGGTCTTAGAGGAACAGATTATTGCGGCCCTGCTGGAGGCGGATGACATTGAGAAAGAGATTGAGGCCGCCAATCAAGCTTATTCCAAGGAAGAAGCCCGGTATAAGAAAGAAAAGGAGCTCCTTTTGAGCCACCAGCAGGAGTGGGAAAGTCGCCTTCAAGATTTGCAGAAAAGAAAAGAAGAGCTGACAGCCCTCATCTCTCGGGAGCAAATAGCCCTTTATAGCCGGATTGCCGCTAAAAAAGGCGGGGTGGCCATTTCTCCCGTGACCGATGATTTTTGTTCCATGTGTCATATGCGCATCAGACCGCAAGTGCTGAACGAGCTCTATGATATGAAAAAGATTTACCTCTGCGAAAATTGCGGCCGGATTCTTTATCTGTGCTTGGAAAAAAAGGAAGAAACTAAAGAAGAAACTAAAAAAGAGGAAGAGGCTAAATCAGCCCCACCCGTCCGGAGCTCTTCGCGCTGACTTCTCAGGTCTGATTAAGCTCCGCTTCGCGATACAGCTCGTCTATGAGAGGTTGATATTTCTTTTCAATGATTGCCCTTCTTACTTTTAAAGTCGGAGTTATTTCGCCCTCAGCAATCTCAAAATCCCTTTCCAGCAAAGCAATCTTCTTCACCTTTTCATAAGAAGCCAGATTGGTCGTTAGGCGGTCCACTTCCGCCTGTAAGAACCTCAGCACGTCCGGGTTTTTCACCATCTCCTGTCGACTGGCAAAAACCAGGTTATTCTGGCGGGCCCATTCTTCAACCTTCTCCCAGTTGGGCACGACCAGGGCAGAGATAAAACGCCGCCGGTCGCCGATGACCACCGAGTTGGCGATGTAGGGACTGGTCTTCAGCAAATTCTCGATGGGCTGGGGGGCCACATTCTTGCCACCGGCAGTGACGATAATATCCTTTTTCCGGTCAGTAATAACAAGAAAACCTTCTTCATCGAGATAACCGATATCGCCGGTTTTAAACCAGTCGCCTTCAAAGGCTTCTTTTGTTTCGGCCTCTTTTTTGTAATAACCCTTCATGACATGGGGCCCACGGGTTAGGATTTCGCCGTCGGCCGCGATTTTAACCTCCACCCCTGGGATGGGCTTGCCGACGCTTCCCAGCTTGACGTTTTCGAAGGTATTGACCGAGATAACCGGGGAAGTCTCTGTCAGGCCATAACCTTCGAGGATAGTCAATCCCAAAGCGAAAAAGAATTCAGCGATATCCTTAGAAAGTGGTGCTCCACCCGAGACAAAGAAGCGAACCCGACCGCCGGTGCGGGCGATTATTTTCGAGAACACTAATTTATGCGCGACAGAGCGCTTAATTTGAAGAAAGCGCGGGATGGGTTGGCGGGCTAACTGACGCCGAGCATATTCCCGACCAACTCTGAGGGCCCAGAAGAAAATCTTTCTTTTCAGCGGCGATTCCTGCAAGACGTTATCCATGACCCGGGCATAAATTTTCTCAAAGACCCGGGGAACGCTGACCATAATATGAGGCCTTACTTCCAGGAGGTTTTGGGCCACGGTGTCGACGCTTTCAGCAAAGGCTATGCTGCATCCTTTATAAAGATAAGTGAACATGACCATCCGCTCCAAAACATGGGAAAGGGGCAAGAAAGAAAGAACCGTGTCTTCCTGAGAGAAAGGAATAATCGACGAACAACTTTTAATGTTGCTGATGAAATTACTATGAACCAGCATCACTCCTTTGGGAATACCGGTGGTGCCTGAGGTATAGATAATTGAGGCTAAGGTGTCGGGTTTAATCTTGGTCGCTCTGGTTTCAAAAAGACCGGGCTCAGCTCTTAAAATACCTTCGCCCTTGGCCAAAACCTCTCTTAGGGTTAATATTCCAGGTGGGGCCTGTTGCTGAAAGGTAATAAAATGCTGGACCTTGGTTAATTGGGATTTTATAGCCTTTATTTTTTCCCCCTGCTCCTCGTTAGAAAAGACCACGATTTTGGCGTCAGAATCATCGATGATATAACGGACCTGTTCGGGAACCAGGGTTGTATAGATAGGAACGGTGGCTCCGCCCAAACAAATTGTGGCCAAATCGGTCATGACCCATTCTGGCCGATTCTCGGAAAGAATGATGAGTTTATCTTCGGGTCTTAGCCCCAGCTCCCATAAGCCAAGGCTCAGCTTCTTCACAGTCTGGCCAAACTCCTCGGTGGAAATCGGCCCATATTGACCTTCTTTTTTATAGAGCATGAGGTCCGGCTTCGGATAAGACTTGATGGTATTTAAAAAAAGCTCAGCTAAGGTTTCAACCATGCTCCTCCCTCCTTTCCGAGAGTCGGCCGCATTTTAAATTCATTGCCGCCACGTTGTCAAGAAGAACTTGTCTCGGGTTAGGGGATAGCGCGATGGGATTTAGATTGAGGCTGTTAGAAGAATTATCAGCTTGTTAGCAGCTTGGGGCCGCTCTGCTTTTGGCAAGATTTCGCAAAAAGTAGGCAAAATCTCCGGTTTTTCATAACGTCTGCCCCCCTAATTTTTCCTATATAATGCGGCAAAATCAGGCATAATCGGACAAATTATCCGATTGGCTTGACAGCCATTGCCATCTAAAAAAAGGCTCTTCCGGGTTTTTAATGGGTGACCTAAAGAATTCTGAATCTCAGACAGCCTATATAGAACCCACAGATGAAGACCCTTAGAGGTGAGTTGAAGCCGAATATTATCCATCTTATTGATATTTCTCTAATTGCCCTCCGCAACGATGACCAGGCCCTGGTTCAATCCGCTGTTGAGTGCCTTAAAATCTATCATCTTTACCCACAAAAAAGCCTGAAGAACCAAAAAAACATCATGCGAGAGCAAAATCTGGCAAAAAGGTGGAAGGCAAAAGGCCGGGGTTGCCCCTGTTACCATTAAAAACGGCCGGGGGTTTTTATAGTTGATTTATTGAAAAACAGAGGGCTTCGAAAAAAACACTCTAATTTTTTGACCTGACTCTAAAAATAACCGCTTCTAACCTCTTTCTTCTTGGCGCCTTTTTGGCAGTATTTTCGCTGCTCTCGTTTAAATTCCAGATTACCGCCCTATAGACGATATAATTCCTAAGTCGTTCGCTCAAAGAACAGGAGAGACGCGTTGTGATTAATACCCGGGGAGAAAGGGATGTTTAATTTTGGGAGGAATTGCTCTGCGTTTTCTTTTTCTTAAAATTATGCTTTTTTTAGGGTTAGCCATAAGGGAAATTCCTTTCTCCTCGAGTTGGCCGCCCCTTGCGGCCCGCCTCTTTTTAACTAAGGATTTCTAATTGCCTCCATCAATTTGGCGGGAGATGAAGACTTAAAAGACTAATCCGCCGCCGCAACGGCAAAGCCATCTCTTTGCCCCTTCATGTCTTGAGCTTGCTTTTCAGTCTTCGCGAACCTTAGCTACTGAGCAGACTTTATCGCCTTCTTCCAGATGAATGATGCGCACGCCTTGAGTCGCTCGGCTGAGCGGCCGTAATTCCTTGGTTTTGAACCGGATAACCTTGCCGTATTGGGTAACCAGAAGAAGCTCATCCTCGGCAATCCCGACCAGGCCTATGGCCGGACCTATCTTGTCGTTAACCTTGAGATTGATCACGCCTTTGCCGCCCCGATGATGACGAGGATAAAAAGAGACTTCTGTTTTCTTCCCATAACCCTTTTCGCTGGCCGTAAAAATGTATTTATCCTCTTTGCTGACCACGACCATGCCGATAATCTCGTCTTTTTTTTGCAGACGAATTCCCTTAACACCGGTAGCTTGACGACCCATAGGCCGGATATCCTTCTCGGAAAAACGAAGGGCTAACCCTTTCTTGGTGCCGATAATAATATCATTCTTGCCATCAGTTACCTGGGCGGCAAAAAGTTCACTTCCCTGGCGAAGGTTCATGGCCATGATGCCCCCTCGCCGGATGTTCTTAAAAGCTGCCAGACTGGTCTTCTTGACCAGGCCATCTGTGCTCAACATGACTACATATTCTTTTTCAGGGAAATCTTTTACCGACACTATGGACTGAACCCGTTCATTGGGCTGAAAATCAACCAGATTGTGGATATACTTGCCCCGGCCAGTGATGCCGACATCAGGGACATCCAGCGCTTTGAGCCAATAAAGGCGCCCTTGATTGGTAAAAATCAAGAGATAACTATGAGTGGAGGCAATAAAAAGGTTTTCCACCACATCTTCTGGTTTCATGCTGATTCCCTTTCGGCCTTTGCCTCCACGGCTTTGGAAACGATAGGAGCTCAAACTGGTCCGCTTGATATAGCCAGATGAAGTATGGATGATGGCCACATCTTCTTCTTTAATCAGGTCCTCGGGTCGAATATCAGTGATTTCTTCGTCCCTGATTTCGGTGCGCCGTTCGTCGGTATACTCTTCTTTTATTTTTTTTAGCTCGTCGACAATTATCTCCTGGATAAGCTTATCACTGCCTAAAATCTTCCTCAGGCGGATGATCGTTTTTTTCAATTCCTGATACTCGCTAACAATTTTCTCCCGTTCTAACCGCGTCAACCGCTGGAGTTGCATTTCCAGAATAGCCTGGGCCTGAATATCAGTCAGCTTGAATCGGCTCATCAGCTCTCGCTTGGCCTCCTCCGTAGTCCGCGAGCTGCGAATCAACTTGATGATGGCGTCGAGATGGTCCAGACAAATATTAAGGCCTTCCAGAATATGCGCCCGGTGCTCCGCCCTCTTGAGTTCAAAACGAGTTCGTCGCCGGACAACATCCTGACGATGGGAGATAAAATAGCGCATCATTTCGATAAGACTCATTAACTTCGGTTGGCGGTCAACGATGGCCAAAAGAATAATGCCAAAGGAAGTTTGCAGGGCTGTGTGCTTGTAGAGATTATTAAGGACTACTTCTGGCAACTCACCCTTTTTGATTTCGAAAACGATGCGCAGGCCTTCTCGGTCAGACTCGTCGCGGATATCAGCAATCCCCTCAATCTTTTTCTCATTGACCAAAGCCGCCACATCTTCCAGGAGTTTGGCTTTATTTACCATATAGGGAATTTCGGTAACGACAATCCTTTCCCGTTCGCTCTTACCCCCTCTTTCAATTTGCGTTCTTGCCCGCAGATGAACTATCCCCTTTCCGTCTCGATAGGCTTCCAGCAGTCCTTTCTTGCCGAATAAATAGCCACCAGTGGGAAAATCAGGGCCCGGGATGAAGCGCATAATTTGTTCCACCGTGGCGTTGGGATGTTCAATTAAATAAACGAGGCCGTCAATTACCTCGCCAAGGTTGTGGGGCGGAATATTCGTGGCCATGCCGACAGCAATCCCGGAGGCACCGTTGACTAAGAGATTGGGAAACTTAGCCGGGAGAACCTCCGGCACCTCTAAGGTGCCGTCATAATTAGGAACGAAATTAACCGTATCTTTGTCCAGGTCAGCCATCAGCTCGTCAGCTAACTTCTTCAGCCTGACTTCGGTATAGCGCATCGCGGCGGGCGGGTCGCCGTCAATCGAACCAAAATTGCCCTGGCCATCAACCAGAGGATAGCGCATGCTAAAATCCTGGGCCATTCGCACCAAAGCATCATAAACCGCCGCTTCGCCGTGGGGATGATATTTTCCGATGACATCGCCCACGATACGCGCCGACTTCTTAAACGGCTTATTCCAGGTAGTGCCGCTTTCATACATGGCGAAAAGAGTGCGGCGATGAACTGGCTT
>JGI24721J44947_10008443_pt1 | contig 13500 bp, 13 predicted proteins | sample YelNatPaOPGAMG01_FD_44947 | JGI IMG/M metagenome (IMG submission 44947)
TGCTATTGAGATGAGTAATTTTGCCCTCTCGCGAACACTTTTACCTTTCAAATGAATTGCCCCGTATTCGGTCACAACCCAGTCCACATCCTGTCTTGGAACGGTTACACCTGTTCCTTCAGGTAAAAATGGTACTATTTTTGATATCTTTCCATCTTTTGCAGTTGAATGAAGTGCTATTATACCTTTGCCGTTCCTTGCCATCGAAGCGCCTCTGTGTGTGTCCAATTGACCACCGGTGCCGCTGTAATGTTTGAATCCTATGCTTTCAGATGCAACTTGTCCTGTGAGATCGACCATCAACGCCGTGTTTATGCTCACCATTTTTTCATTCTGGGCTATCACGTAAGGATCGTTGACGTATTTGCCTCTCAAAAAGAGGATTCCGGGATTGTCATCCACGAAATCGTACATACTTTTTTCTCCAAGACCGAATGTACATATCATTTTACCCGGCCAGAGTGTCTTTTTTCTGTTTGTTATGACACCTTTGTTAAGAAGCTCTACCATACCTTGGGTCAACATTTCTGTGTGAATTCCAAGATCATGTTTGTTTGCGAGGAAAGATGAGACTGCATTCGGAATGCCACCTATTCCAAGTTGAATGGTTGAACCGTCCTCTATGAGATCGGCTATATATCCAGCTATGAGTTCGTCTTCTTTTGTCGGCGTTGCATTCACTATTGTGGGGATAGGATAATCAACTTCTATTATGTGATCGACTTCGGAGATGTGAATTTGCGTATCTCCATGAGTTCGAGGGGCATTTGGATTTACCTCAAGCACTATCTTATCGACATTTTCTATCATTTCTTTTTCGTAAACGACGCTCAACGACAAAGTTAGATATCCGTGTTTGTCCATCGGAGAGGCTATGCCCCAATAAACGTCTGGTTTATCATTTTGTATTTTGTCTGCGCCTGCTAAATGCAAATTGTTGGGTATGTAGGTCACCGTTCCTATGCCCATGCCTGCGGCCTCTCTTGTGGGATTGCTGTAAAACCAGGATTCATTTAGGAATTTACCGGAGAATTTCGGATCCTTTTGAACAGGAAAATCAACCACGTCAAGACAGGAAAAGACGCGTAAATTTTTGAATTCGCAATTTTTAAGGTTGTTCAGAAATGACTGTGGTTCCATAGCCGCCATTCCAAGTACAACGGTTTTATCCCCGGAAAGCACTTTTTTCATAACATCTTCAACACTTGCAACTTTCGACCTGTAAAGTTCGGAATTCATCTTATCTCTCCTCTAAGACCATGCATTAAAAATTTCGATACTTCCTTAACGTACGTTTTCAATTCATCGATGTCCATATCTTTTTCTATTATCGACTCAAGACCGATTTGATGGCCAACGCCCATAAGCATGTAAGATAGCAAGACAGGTTCAAATGGTCTGTACTCGTTATTCCTGAATGCCCTATCGAGTGGCTTGATGTAAGATTTAGATATTTGAGCGTAATAATAAATGGATGTTTTCGAATCGACGAATTCCATCTCTCTGATTATCGAGTACATCTCTTTGTGATGTTTGAAAAAATCCAAAAATCCCATGTATCCAGATATTTCCGCATCCCTTCTGTCTGTAAATCTCCAAACATATCTTCTCAGACTTCTTTTTAACGCCTCAAGCGTTGAAGAAACGAGTTCTCGCAAAGCCTCTATCTTAGAATCGAAATGCACATAAAACGTTCCGAGGCCTACGCCTGCGAGGTTGGATATGTCAGAGATCTTTGTCTTCGAATAGCCTTTACTTCCAAAAAGTTGTTCTGTGGCAGCAAGTATTTTTCTGTGAGTTACCGACCACTGGGATTTGAATTCAAATTGATCTTCACCGAGTTCCGGAAGCATTTCAAAAGCATCTTGATTTATCAGATGATCATCCGGATCTATGCCGTTGTATATAAGATCAAAAACTGCATCTATAACTTTTTCATCTATTTTCTTTTCGCTTGACATGGCATACTCTATAACGACGAAGTTTACAATTCCTATCATAAAAAGATAAAAAGCTCTTTTGGAGGTCGAATCAAGAATTTCAAGAAATTCTTCAGACATGAAATTGTAGAGGTCATCGTAAAATTCCATCGAAATGTCTGGAAAAAGGAATTCGGCATTCCTGAAAACGGAATATTCGTTTATCTTTTCAGAGATGGATTCCACAAAGGCTTTAACAAAAAACCGAAATCTTTCTTCATCGCTCGAAGAACGTGTGTTTGACATCATGTAATGAATGTTTTGCTTTAGCCATTCGGTAAGATCATGAACGATCTGGATCAAGATCTCCTCTTTGGAATCAAAATACTGATAAAATGAAGCGTTACCTATATTACACCTTTTCGATATCATGGCCGCCGAAACTTCTTGGTACCCATTTGTTCTAAACAGTTCAACGGACTTTTTAATTATCCTGTTGTATGTGTTTATACCCTTCTCAGATGTGGGTACTCTCGGCATTCATGATCTCCTCCCCCCATATAAGCGTTGTGGCAGACCATATATAACCAATTCCGGCACCGACAAAAACAACCAGATCTCCGTTTTTTATCTTTCCGTTTTCAAGCGCAAGGGAAAGCGAAAGTATTTGATCGTTTTGGCCTATATGACCGTAATTCTCAAGATAAATCGTTTTATCGCCGGAAATGTTTAACCTTTTTAAAACTTCTTCATGAGCGGATCTTTTCATGTGCAAGATGGCAAGATAATCTATGTCTTCGATGGCATATCCGCTTTGCTCGACAGACATGCGTATCGCCTTTTCAAAGTTTTCCATCGAAAGTGTGTCAAGTTTTTCCTTCATCGAATCGGGATTGACGACATCGAGATATCCACGCCCGTTTGCAATGCCATCGCAATTCACCGGCTCTCTTGTACCCCCCATGGGGACAACGACATCTTCCGAAAAACTTCCATCTGTCATGGTAACGGTTTCGAGAATGACGTTGGGCGCATTTCTTTTTATGATCATGGCCGCCCCTCCGGATCCAAGATCGTACATGAACCTTGTCTTTGAATTTTTGTAATTGACGAAATCGCAATTTCTGTAACCACTTACAAGAAGAATGGTATTTATCTTTGGATCTGAAAGGATCAAACTTTTTGCTACTTTCATGCCAACCATCATGCTGCCGCATTCGGCTTCCATATCAAAAGACCACGCACGATTTGCACCGATCTTTTCTGCAACGTAAGTTCCCGCAAGCCATATTGGATAATCTTTGTGCTGCGATCCATTCCAAATCACAACATCTATTTCCGATGCATCGCATTTTGCCATCTTCATGGCTTGAATGGCCGCTTTTACTCCCATCAATCCGGTGTGATCGTCAGGTCCAGGCATCGGCTTTCTTTTTATGCCAAGTTTTTCTTCGACAACCCATTTGGGCAAATCGGAAAGTTCGGCTATCTTTTGAGAATCCCAAAAATTGTTCGGAATGTATACGCCTATTCCACTTATGCCAACATGCATGTTTACGCTCCTGTGTAATATGAATCATTTTTCATAAGATAGGTGAATCATCTTTCATAATTTATCATTAAACACCATTTAAAAGCAAAGTCAAAAAATGACGAAAAAATGTCTTTTGAGTTTAATTTCGGCGTTTTTGGCCGGTTTTAATGGCTTATCCTTCGTTTTACATTGACAATCTAAAAATTTCAATGTTTAAAATAAATTTAAATTTAGATAAAACTGAGATAAAACTTTGACCTTAGAATTGAGTTAGAAAAAAAGGAGGGGTTTAAGAATGAAAAAGATTTTGTTTGTGCTTTTAGCTTCTATGCTTGCTTTTTCTGCCTTCGCGTCAACTAAAATTGTAATTGTCGGTTCTACAACCGTGCTTCCCATTGCCCAGCAATGGGCCCAATCCTACATGCAACTGAATCCGGATGTCAACGTTTCAGTCGTCGGAAATGGTTCTGGAAATGGCATAAAAGCTCTTCTCGATGGACTTGCCGATATCGCAGATTCGTCAAGATGGATGAGCGAAACTGAAATAAAGTCCGCAATTTCAAAGGGTTTCTTTCCGTTTCCCGTAGTAGTTGCTTACGATGCAATAGCACCGATAGTTAATTCTGGCAATCCAGTCAGAAATTTATCTCTTGATCAACTTCAGGAGATATACGAAGGAAAGATCACCAACTGGTCTCAGGTTGGAGGTCCCGACATGTCGATCGTGGTTGTAACGAGGGACAACAGTTCCGGCACTTTTGAAGTGTGGGCAGAAAAGGTTATGAGAGGTGCATTGGTCAAACCAGGCGCTTTAACTGTTGCTTCAAATGCCGAAGTCATCAGATCCGTTTCCGGCAACAAAAGGGCTATCGGATACGTGGGACTTGGATACCTTGAAAGCAGTCCGAATATCTCTGAAGTGGCCATAAGCGGTATGAAGGCAAATATTGAAGCCGCCCGTTCTGGCACATATCCTCTCGCAAGGCCGCTTTTCATGATAACAAACGGTGTGCCTTCAGGAACAATTGCACAGTTCATAGATTTTGGCCTTTCACCATCAGGTCAAAAGATAGTTTCTGAAGTCGGATTTGTACCTATATACGAGGTGAAATAGGGATACTCAAAAAGATGAAGAACATAATAGATCGCGTCATCTCTGTTTCTGGATGGGTTTCGATCGCCATCATCGTGGCGATCACCTTTTTTTTGTTTTACAACTGGATCCCGCTTTTTAAAACGGCATCACCGATAGAATTCTTCTTTGGCACTTTATGGTATCCTACCGCTATCCCACCTTTTTACGGCATTTTGCCACTTTTAGATGCAACGATATGGATCTCTTTTCTCACAATTTTGATAACCTTTCCTTCCGCATTTGTGCTTGCGATCTTCATAACGCACGTTGCTCCAAAAAGATTGCGTTACTTTTTGAAGATATTTTTGGAGATCTTTTCAAGCGTTCCTTCGGTAATACTGGGTCTTATCGGTTTAAGCATAGTAGCGCCTTATTTTCAAAATGTGTTTAACATGGACACAGGACAGAATATTTTAAATGCCGCCATCATGCTTTCACTCATCACGATACCCATGCCGACTTCAATGATGGAGGATTTCATAAGCGCTTTTTCGCCCGAACAAAAGGAAGGTGCTCAAGCTTTAGGCGCAAACGAATTCGAAACTCTTACAAAGGTGGTTATACCGGGTTTGAAAGGCCCTTTTGCGTCGATAGCGATGCTTTCTCTCGGAAGAATTTTCGGAGAAACCATGATAGTACTAATGGTTGCAGGAAATGCCGCGATCTTTCCATCGAGTATCTTTCAACCTGCAAGGGTTTTGTCTTCGACAATAGCGGCAGAGATGGGAGAAACTCCTGTCAACACGCCACATTTTTATGCTCTTTTCGGAATAGGAGCTGTACTTTTTGCAATGACCTTTCTCATAAACCTCGTTGGAGAAGTTATCAGGATCAGGTACGAAAGGCAGATGATGAAAGGGTGAGTTTCAAAAAGCGCATGTTTAAGCAACGCATTGCCTTTTTGTCTTTATCGATTTTTTCAATCGGGATATTGTTTGCCATTGGATCGATTTTTGCCCTGATATTGGTGAATGGTCTGAGTGTTTTGAATTGGAATTTTTTGATCTCGATAACCTCTTTTGATTTTAAAGGAGTGCCTCACGGCGGCATAGGTCCTGCGATAGCCGGTACCTTCATGGTAACGGGACTGGGTCTTGTTTTTGCCGTTCCGGTGGGAATTCTGGCAGGAATTTATCTTTCCGAGTACAGAAGCAAGGGTAAGATATTCAACGTTTTGAGGATGATGGTTGCAAATCTTGCCGGTGTTCCATCTGTAGTTCATGGACTTTTCGGTTTGGCCGTCTTTGCAGTCTTATTCAAATTTGGCCTTTCAATTCTTAGTTCTGCTCTTACGCTCTCCATACTTGCGCTTCCCATCATAATAATGACAACTGAGAATGCCATGAGAGATGTGCCGAATGATTTGAGAGAGGCCTCTTACTCGCTTGGCGCAAAGAAATGGCAAAGTGCTTTGCTTGTCGTGTTTCCAGTTGCCGCTTCCAAAATCATGACCGGCGTTATACTCGCAAGCGCAAGAATAGCCGGCGAAACGGCTCCGATACTTTTTACAGGCGCCACGCTTTATCTCGCACATTATCCAACGGCCATAAATCAACAGTTTATGGCTTTGCCTTACATGATATACGGCCTTATGACGACAAGCATAAACATATCGGCAAGCACGCATTTCGCTTACGGAATAGCGCTTGTCCTCATCACTTTGATCGCTCTTATGAACATTGCCATCGTGATATTCAGATCAAAAACAAGAAAAAATTCGTGAAGGAGGGATAAAATGGATGTTGATTTGAAAATAGAAAATTTATCGGTTTACTTTGGACAAAAGCAAATACTTGATTCGATTTCGTTCGAAATACCTGCAAGATCTATAACGGCCATAATAGGTCCTTCTGGATGTGGAAAATCAACTTTTTTAAGGACGATAAACAGGATGAACGACAGATTTGATGATTTCAGCCACAAAGGGAGTATAATTTTTGATGACAAAGATATACTTTCAAACGATTATCCCGTTGAAGAACTGAGAAAAAAGATAGGAATGGTCTTTCAAAAGCCAAACCCGTTTCCAAAGTCGATATATGAAAATGTTGTCTTTGGGCTTAAGATACATGGTGTAAAAGAAAGAAAAATCCTTGATGAAACGGTTAAATCGTCTCTTGAATCTGCCTCGCTTTACGATCAGGTAAAAGATAGACTTTCAATGAATGCTTACAAACTTTCAGGAGGTCAGCAACAAAGGTTATGTATCGCGAGAGCCCTGGCCATAAAGCCTAAAATCCTACTCCTCGACGAACCAACATCGGCGATAGATCCGCTTGCCACAAAGCAAATCGAGGAAGTACTCGAACAGATAAGTAAAGAAATAACCATCTTGATAGTTACCCATAACATTCAACAAGCCGCAAGAATAGCCGATTACATAGCCTTTTTTTACATGGGTAAACTCGTTGAATTTGGCAAGGCCGAAAAGATTTTGAATGCTCCCAATGAAAAATTGACTGACGATTATCTTACGGGAATGTACGGTTAAGAGGAGGATATATGGAAAGTGATAATTTAAGGTTGTCAAATTACGACCAAGAGTTGAATGTTTTGAAAATGAAATTGAACGAGATGTTCAGTTTATCGCTTGAGTCTTTTCAATCTGCGGCAAAATCTCTTGAAATCATCGATGTGGGGATCGCTGAAAATGTTATAAAAGGTGATGATGAGATAGATAACCTTAAGAGAAAAATAGAAGAGTTAGTTTACGAAATACTTTTAAGGTTTCATCCGCTTGCATCTGATCTCAGACGCGTTATAATGGTAATGAAAATAGCCAGTGAACTTGAGCGCGTTGCCGATCAGGCGGTGAATATCGCACAGGTGACTCAATTCATGGAAGGCAAGATTTTGATAAAGCCGCTTGTTGATATTCCGAAGATGGTTCAAATAGCCGAAGAAATGCTTTCAGGTGCTATGAAATCGTATTTTGAAGAAGATGTTGAACTTGCGAAAAAAATATGGTTAATGGATGACAAAGTCGATTATCTAGATCGCAAAGTTGCCGACGATCTTGAAGAGATAGTGGCCAAAAAATGTTCAAAAGAAGCCATAGCACAATCTGAAAGACTCATAATCGTTTCGAGATCAATAGAGAGAGTGGCCGATCACTCGACCAACATATGCGAAGAGACGACTTACATGATCCTTGGCAAAGAATTATATACCCTTTTGTGAGATGATAAAATGGATCGAATTTTGATAGTCGAAGATGAAGAGGATATGGCTGAAATAATCGCCTACACCTTAAAAAACGGCGGATTTAAATGCGATGTTGCGCAAGATATCTCAACGATGTGGGACAAACTTTCATCCTCCCACTTCAACCTTGTTTTGCTGGATATAGGTCTTCCGGATGGATCGGGTATGGATGCGCTTAAAACGATGAAAACAAAAAAGATCGATGTACCGGTTATAATACTCACGGCAAGAAGAGCGGATATAGATAAGATACTCGGCCTTGAACTTGGAGCCGACGATTACGTCACAAAACCCTTTAACCAATACGAACTTTTAGCCCGTATCAAAGCTGTTTTGAGACGATCAACATCCGAAAAAACTCCAGATAGGACTTTTGAATATAATGGAAAATTGATAAATCTCGATTCTTACTCCGCAACGAATGAGAAAGGAGAAAAAATAGAATTCACAAACAAAGAATTCGAACTTTTGAAATTGCTCATAGCGTATCCCGCCAAAGTGTTCACAAGAGAAGAGATTCTTGACAAGGTCTGGGGAATGGATTTTTTTGGTGAATTCAGAACGGTAGATGTTCATGTCAGCAAAATAAGAGAAAAACTCGGAGAATCTATTATAAAAACGGTAAGGGGAGTGGGATATAAATTAGGCGATATCGGGGAAACCAACGATGAGAATAATTGATTTTGTGAGTGAAGGAATAATATCAACGGACAGATATCTCAACGTAGTGGATCATAATGAAGCGATCGTCAAATTATTCAAAGTTTCACTTCAAAAAAGTGTTAAAATCACGGATGTTATTTCTTTTTCCAAAATTGATGCCGCTTTGCAAAGCGCACTCAGAGATTCTGTTTTTACCGAACAACTTCCCGTTTATTTCGGCACCACGAAGATCGAATGTAAAGTAACAACCTTCAAAGATGATGAAATAGTGGTATGGATCTTCGAAAATTTGAACACCGTGAAGATGCTCGAAAGTGCAAAAGCGGATTTTGTTTCTGCCGTTTCGCATGAATTCATGACTCCTCTCGGAATAATTGAGGGTTTTCTCACCATGATAAAAGATCCTGAAATGGACGAAAAAATGAAAGCAGATCGCATTGAAAGGGCTATGGCGCAACTTAAAAGACTTGAAAAGCTCGTAGATCAACTGCTTTCGCTGAGCGAACTCGAGATGAAATCATACGTTCCTCGCTTTTCGCTTGTCAACATCTATCAAATGGCAGAAGAGGCCAGGGCAGAAATGGATTACAGATGCAAAGCAAAGCATATAAACGTGATTTTGGATGTGCCTGAAAATCTCTTTCGTTTACACAGATGGAATGGCACTTTACAGAATAACCACGAACTTGCTTTCCAACGCTATAAAGTATTCACATCCAGATAGCGACGTTAAAATCTCCGTTGTGGAAGATGAAGATTCAATAAAATTATCCGTTCAAGATAACGGTATAGGCATAAAGGCAGAAGAAATCCCAAGGATCTTCGAAAGATTTTATCGGGCTTCAAATTCATCTGAGACAAGCGCAAAAGGTATGGGATTAGGGCTTGCGCTTGTCAAGCATCTTTCTAAAATAATAAATGCAAAAATAGAAGTTGAATCAAGATATACGATGGGATCTACATTTACCGTTGTAATTCCAAAAAAATCAAAGATAGACGCATAAAATGGCATATGGCATATAATATGTTATCAATGTTATAATTATTTTAAAATTTAAGAAGGTGATAAGATGTCGATTTACGAAATATTGATTCTTGTGCTGTCAGTTTTCCTTTTGATTCTATTTAGCGGTCTAAATATGACAGTTCAAACCCTTAAAACTCAGATATCAAACAACACAACGGCTATTCAGGCACTTGCCAGTGAACTCACAACTCTTAAATCAGAAATAAATCCTGTAAAACTTTCCAAACCTTTCATGAAATACTCTATCTTATTCGAAAATGCGCCAAGAACGCTTCCATCATTTCCTTTGAATACTGTCACAGCAACGAATTTGGAAGATTTCATTCCAATTTTGTCGGTAAACGATTTTTACGAAATAACTCAAATGAACAAGCAATATTTTCTTGCCTATCCGGCTGCAAATGGTTCAACTTTCTCTATTCAAATTCTTTCATCTCCATATTCGGACAGAGTGTTAAAGATAGTTAACCTTTTAAGAGGCCAAAATATACCGGCCTTCGATATCCAATATGGAAATCAATTCAGCCTTTTTGCGGGTGTTTTCCCAAATTACGTTGCCGCTACACAGTACGCGAGTGCGATCTCATCGACGATCTTTCCCACCGTTGGATCGACTCTATCATCATGGCTAATCAGGCAGATTCCTTGATTTTCGCGTGCAACANGCCAAATATGACNCTCCAAAGGTTGAAGACAAGTTCGGAAACAATTGCCATTAGCAGGCCATAATTTACGTAAATATAGCCAGCTATCAATCCAATCACAAAAAAAATNGTGGCTTCGACGAGAGCCTCTGTAAGTCCATTTTTTAAGTATATTAAAAAATAAATTAAGGCTGCTATTATGGCAAAGAGAAGTACGTTAACAGTTAAATACCATGCCAATATCTGTATCTTAAAAACCCATTCAGAGGTGTAAAAGAGGCCTATATGCCTGAAAACCAAGTTTTCAGTTATCGGAATAAAAATTAGCCAGGTTATAGGAGAGAACTTTGTACTTTGAAGTTTGAAATTCAGATCACNAATCCCATAAGATATAAATCCGGCGATAAGTGCCACAATTATCGGTAAAGCACTTGAGAAGTTGAAACCTCCCATTTTTGCGTTGCCGGTCACAAAAGTTGCAACTATGGCAAGGGTAAGAGAAGCCATAGACGCCCAGAAGACATTTTCCTCATTTTTCTTGCTTTTTCCCAAAAGTAAAGGCAAATAAACCGCTATTATGATTATAACGGCTTCTAAAAAATTGATCCAATTCACGACTGCACCTCCTTGATTATAGTGTATAATCTTTGAGAAAGGGGGAGGTTTCACTTGCATTACTCAAAGGTTAAAAGTGCGATCCTCGCAGGACTCGATGTGCTCAATGTGGAAGTTGAAGCCGATCTCAACATGAGATCTGTCAGACAAGAATTGGAAATAGTCGGCCTTGGCGATATGGCAATAAAAGAAAGTAAGAAAAGAGTCATGAGTGCGATAAAAAACAGCGGTTTTGAAATCCCACATGGTTACATAACCGTCAATCTTGCTCCTGGAGATGCGAAAAAAGAAGGCACATTGCTTGATCTTCCAATAGCAATAGCGATTCTTATGGCCTCAGGTAAAATAGAAGTGCATCAAGAGTGGTGTTTGATAGGCGAACTCGGTCTTGATGGCAAATTGAGAAGAGTGGATGGAGCATTGCCAATCATGATAGCAAAATCTTCCTCAATGAATGCGATAATACCCTCTGATAACGTCCCAGAAGTTTCTCTACTTAAAGGCAAACGCATATATGCTTGTGATGATCTTCAAACGGTTGTGAGAATAATGTCACAGACAGAATTATTTCATGAAGTTGAATTCAAAGGCATAAGTGTTGTCCAAAACAGTTATGAAGTTGATTTTTCAGAAGTAAGAGGTCAGGAACTCGCAAAACGCGCACTCGAAATTTCGGCGGCAGGCTTTCACAACGTACTTATGAAAGGTCCTCCTGGCGTTGGGAAAACGATGCTTGCGAGAAGATTTCCTACAATTTTACCGCCGATGACTTTCGATGAAATTTTAGAATCGACAAAGATCTATTCAATAGCAGGTCTTCTTGATGGAGGGCCTGTAACATCCAGACCATTTCGTTCACCCCACCACAGCGCATCTCTTGCAGCAATGGTAGGGGGAGGCGACAGAGCAAAACCAGGTGAAATAACGCTTGCACATAATGGTGTGATGTTCATGGATGAACTTCCAGAGTTCAGAAGAGATGTGCTTGAGGCATTGAGACAACCTTTAGAAGACGGTGTTATAACTATATCTAGAATAAAGGAAACGCACACGTATCCAGCAAGATTCATTTTGATAGGTTCGCAAAATCCATGCCCACGTGGCTCAAAAATATATAACATTGTACTATTATTCGATCCACAGCACTTCGGTTTAGTGGTTTTTTGGATAACAAAAAAATTTTACACCCTGGTGGCAGGTAGTTGTGAGGTAAGGGTGAAAAAAGAATTGAGAAATAACAAGGAATTTCAAAATTGAATTGATTCAGAAGTCCTTGAATGTGAAGGAGGGTAACTTATATGAACCTCGAAAATCAAGAAGATAATTTAAAGTATCTTCTTCAGTATGACGTTATCAATAATCTTACCAAAAATATAGGAGAAGAAGGGTGGCAAAAACTTTATTTTAGTTATTATAATAAACCAAATAGATTTGATATTTTTTCTGCACTATTAGAACCTCAATTTGTTAAAACAGCTTTGGAACGAGACGATTGGGACTTACAAGTAGGGAACGGCCTCCCTGGTTTAGCTACTTTTGGCAAAGAAGAAAAAAATAAAACAATTTATCTCCGATTCGGAACCAAGGGAGTACGGCCTCTAGTTGTATATAGAAACTTTAATGGTGCTTGGCCTTCTTATTTAGAGTTATCTGAAGAATTTCGCCACTTTCATAACCTTGCAGAAGACTCTGAAAATCATACTTTGTTGGATTTTGACGAGTCTGGAAACAAAATAGAAGTAGTTAAAATTACAAAAGATGAAGTAAAAGTTCACTGGCCATATCTATTAAGTTTTCTTGCTGCCACACAGTTACACCTTGCTATATATTTCGACTCTGTGCGCTACTCTATGATCCCCTTTGGTGATATACCCGAAAAAGATAGACAATTAGAATATCAAGACGAAACAACCAGGTATTTTATGCATGTCACAAAACCTCTTACGGATTCAGATTATCCTACCTATTCTCGTTTATTAGGTAAAGTTGTTATTGCTCCTCCTCTAATAGAAAAGTGTGGTAAATGGCCATTTGAAAAAGAAAAAAAATATGTATCTTTTATTGTTGGAATAGGTTTTAATGGAGAAAACAAAGAACTTATATCTAATCCAGAAAAGCTTTATGATTCTAATCTTAAAAAATCCCTTTATTTAACTCCAGTCTATTTTAGAAAAGAGGTCTTAGAAAAATATCACACTGAATCTGAACGATATTCGGTTGAAGATGGCTATATTGAATGTCTTGATTTATGGAGTTTAAAAATAGATAACAATCATCCAACTCATGTTATTGCGTTTATTGGAGATATTGGTCGAGATCTTCCTTATATTGAACAATTGCATTGGAAATCTTATAATGTGCCACCCCCAGCGGATGCAGAAATTAGCGAAACATTTTTAGGGAGTAATTTTAATCTACAGTTTACTGAACCTGTAAGTATAGATTCAATCTTTCGTCAAGAATACCAAAAATTAAATAATGTTTGGAATGAAAAGATGGGATGGCCACTTTTTATAGGCCTACATCCTAAAGATAAATACATATTACAAAATATTCAAATTCCATCTAGTTTATCTCAGGAAGCAACGGACGAGCAGATTCTTTATCTTACCAAATTACTTGTGGATGCTTTAAATAAAGCAGAATTAGACGAAGCATTGAAAAATATATTAATGAGTAAAAATAAGGGTAGTATTGATTCATTTGATTCTTTTATTGATGATTTTTTTACAGATAAGGGATTTAAATATAAAGAAGAG
>JGI24721J44947_10008449_pt1 | contig 13495 bp, 17 predicted proteins | sample YelNatPaOPGAMG01_FD_44947 | JGI IMG/M metagenome (IMG submission 44947)
TCAGTGCAAACAATGCCGCATGGAGCTTCATTAAAGTCTTCACTTGGAACTTTAACAAGGCCTATGAACTCATTGAATAATATTTCTGAAACTGGGATAACATAGCTCCTCCTAATATGCTCAGAAGAAGTCATAACATTCCCATCAATGGATGAACTTAGAAGGCAATTAAGGGAATTAAGGAAGGCCGCCGCAGAGGTTTCTGGCAAGAAGGATGCTTAAAGAGAGTCTCATAATGATGCCAGCAAATTAATAATCAATTATTTTTCCAGTCTCATCATAAACTTTTAATCCAGCTTCCTCAGAGAACATTTGGAATTCTTTTGATTTTAGGGTTTTAATGAATTTCTCTGCTAAATCAGTTTTAAGGAAGCTTCTTCCAACTATGAAGTCAAAGTTTTCTTCGATTATTGGTACGAAGTCTAGGTTTAGTTTCTTGGATATCCACTTTAATCCTATCCCAACATCAGCTTTTCCGGAAGCTATTGCAACGCCAACCTCCGTGTGTGAGAAGTATTCTTGGTTGTAACCTCTAATCCTCCTTTTCAGATCTTCAACTTTAACCCCCATTTCAATTGAGAGTTGTTTTAGCATATGCTCCAACAATTCCCAAGACCCACTCCCCCTATTCCTATTGGCTAAGACCACATCCCCCCTCAATAGATCTTTAATGCTGTTTATATTCTTTGGATTCCCCCTTCGAATCATAAACCCAACAGTCCTCATATAACCTCTAATTAACACATAATTATCTTTAAACACATTTGATCTGAGTATGAACTTGTTGTATTCCCCTGAAATCCAATCCCTTAAATGTATGCAGGCAATATCGCACATTGAATTGGATAATATGTGGAGACCATTAACTGAACCAACTTTAAGGTATTCAGCATATACATTTTCATTCTCCAACATGGATACAAGCTTATCAACTCCGGGGCAATCGCTACCAGCAATTCTAAGGTCCGGTTTTAGGGGTATTCTAGTTATAGTATTATTTATCCTCCTAATTGCTAAATCAAATTTTTGGAGTAGTAATTCACCTTCAAGAGTTAGTGATGCACCTCCACCACCAAAACCCCCCAAAGCCCTATTAACCAATTTCATGTTAAGCCTCTTCTCCAATGATGTTATTATGTTCCAAACGGTACGATAATCTAAGCCGAGAATTTGGGATGCTGATAGTATGGATCCTGAATCTCTAATTGCCCTCAAACACTCTAAATCCCTCTCCCCCAAAACTTCATCTCTAAATTTTATGGTTAAATTCAATTTTAATTCAGGTTCACCGAAACTCCTTAACCGTTTAANTATCTCCTCACAATCCACAACATAAGATTGATGAATGCAACTTATATGTTTAAAGCCATCTCTCAACATCCGAAATATCAAAACCCCCACTATATAATGCTTTAACAACCCCTGAAACGAGTATCATGAGCTTATCTGAAAGGAATTTAGCTTCATCAACAGAATGTGAAACAACTATTAGGTATATGTTTCTGCGATGAACATAATCCTTCAAAAAATTGCGCACCATAACAGCATGCTTAGCATCCAAATGTGCTGTCGGCTCATCTAGGAGCATTACCCTTGGATTTAATGCAAGAGCCCTAGCCAACGCTAGAAGCTGCCTCTCACCCGTAGATAACTTATTAGCATTCTTATGGGCATAAACATTTAAACCTAATATATTGAGCATATCCCATGAAACTTCACGTGCCAAATGGGAATCAAAACCAGCAGCTCTTAATGGTAGATAGATGTTGTTGAATACACTGAAACTTAGTATTGGAGGCTTCTGAGGGACAAAGGCTAATATGGATTTAAATTTATCAATACATTCCTGAGTGTAAGTCAAATTTGAACCTTCAAACTCTATGAAACCGGAATCAGGCTTCTCAAGTAAAGCTATTATGCGTAGAAGGGTTGTCTTACCAGACCATTAGGACCCATAATAGTTAAAACCTCCCCCCTCCCCAACTCCAAACTTACACCCCTCAAAACATCTAAATCTCCAAACCTCTTATGGATGTTAACAACCCTAAGCATACCTAACACCCATCTTCAACCTAAAATACAATAATGAAACATTTATGGCAAAGTATATCGCTATAAGTATTAAGCCTAAAATTATTGCTGAATCAAAATCCCCAGCACTCGTATAGAATACTATGGCCGTAGTTAAAACCCTAGTGTAATACCTAATATTACCACCAACAATTATAACTGCACCAACCTCAGATACAGCCCTCCCAAAAGCTGCAAGAACGGAAGCCAGAATCCCAATCTTAGCCTCATTAACTAGGAAGATAAACTTATACAAAGCCTTAATGGATACACTTGATATGAACTCCACAAGATCTCTTGGAAGCGATTCTATAGCTGAAATTGTAAGCCCAATAACTATTGGCAGTGTGAGGAGGAATTGGGATATTATCATAGCCTCAGGTGTGAAGAGTAAGCCTAGGAAGCCTAGGGGGCCAACCCTTGAGAAAGCCAAATACAATATTAAACCAAGCAATACAGGTGGAGTACCCATGAACGTGTTTATCAAAGCCACCAAAACCCCCCTAAACCTAAAATTCGATGTGGCTATCAATATTCCAAGGAAGACTCCAATAATCGTTGAGAGAACAACTGCAGATATGGAGACCTTTAGAGAGAGAAGGGATATTTGAATGATTTCAGAAAGCTCCATTGGAAGCCACCAAAATTATGGATTTGAAAGCTTACCCCTCCAATAATTCACTTCACTCTCCTCATAGGGATCATTTATCCCAAGCTCCTTAAGTCTACCGAAACATGCATGGAAAAGCTTAACGCCACCCCTACTATAATTCTCTATTAAGCTTTGCCCCTCACTTGAAATTAGGAATTTAACATAAGAACATGCCTCATCGTAATGAACCCATGGAAATTTACTTGGATTCACAATTATAACCCTATATATGTTTAGCAATGATGGATCACCCTCAAATAACAATTTTAGATTCAGCTTATCCTTAAACACCATATATGTTGACCTATCTGAAAGTGTATATGCATTTAAGCCATCTGCAACCATGAGAGTCTGAGACATACCCTGACCAACCTCCCTATACCAAGACATACCTGAAGGATTTAAACCAGTAGCATTCCATATACTCAACTCCTTTAAATGAGTACCAGACATGTCACCCCTAGAAATAAATAAAGCTTTACCATAAACCCCAGCATAGTAAATCCTCCTAAAAGCTTCCACAACACTTGCAGATCTAGATACATTTGCAGGATCATCAGGTGGACCAACAATTATGAAATCATTGTATGCAAAGGATACTCCATGAACACCATAACCTGAAAGTATAAAGTTATTCTCAAGATCCCTATTATGAATTATAATTAAATCCACATCACCCCTCCTACCAATCTCAACAGCTTGACCAGTACCCACAGCAACCCAAGTAACATTAATCCAACTATACCTCGATTCAAAATCATGCTTAATGGCGTCAAGCAATCCAGTGGCATCTAAACTAGTGGTGGTGGCAATCCTCAAAACAACCCTCCCAGGAGGGGCATTACCCTGCAAAATGAGGGAGTAGTATATGCTGAGAATTGCAAACACTGCTATGACTGAAAATAGTATGAAGAGCTTTCTATTGATCATAACTAGACCGTTATGATATATAATCATAACGATTATATAAGGATTAACATTCCAGTCGAAACTTAAGTTTATCATGAATAGTCGTATGGTAAGCTATTTAAAGGTGATTGAATATAACTTTGAAAATCTTGGGATTAATGTTCATTGATGGATGGTGAGGGATATGTGTAGTGATGCTGAGGAAAGCGGGTCGAGGATTTTAAGTGTGATCTCTGTTACCACTTTGGCATCCTTTTTAACTGGTTTGAATGCTAGGTTGGCTGTTGTGGGGTTGCCAATAATTGCCAGTGCACTTAATGCTGATGTGGATATGATGCTTTGGATTATTCAGGGGTACATGTTTGGCTCAACGATAATTCAGCTGATTATTGGTAGGCTATCGGACTTATATGGGAGGGTTAGACTGTTCAATTTAGGCTTCCTAATATTCATATGTGCAGCCGTTTTGGCTGGATTTGCACCAAACCCATATGTACTCATAGTTGCAAGGATGATTCAGGGGGTTGGTGGAGCGCTACTGATGACTCTAAGCGTCACAATACTTACTGATAACGTTCCAAGTAATTCATTGGGAACATGGCTTGGGGTAAACCAAGTGGCATGGAGGGTTGGTGCAGTTGCAGGATTATCTTTGAGTGGCGTGATAATTGATGCTATGGGGTGGAGGTGGATATACCTAATATACGTCCCAATTGGATTCATATTCTACCTATGGGGGATGCATACATTAAAGGAAGCTTATAAGCCTGAGGAGAAGCCCAGAATAGATATGGGTGGATTCACACTATTCACAGCATTCCTAATAAGCATTCTACTATCCCTAACCATGTTCACATCAGGAACTACATACATCCAAATGGCATCAATCCTACTGGTATTGTCACTCATGTTTCTCGCCATATTCGTTTTATGGGAGATTAGAATTCAGCAACCAGCATTGGATCTACGTCTATTCAAGATATGGCANTTTACAGGTGGAATTACAGCTCAACTNCTATACTCAATAGGCTTCGGATCCTTCTCAACCCTCCTCGTACTATACCTTGAAATTGTTAGGGGGTTCTCAGCCACATCATCCGGACTCCTAATAGTTCCATTNGAAGCATCATACCTAGTATTTGGGGTTTTGGGTGGTAGATTATCTGATAAGTATGGCTACGTACCAGTAACCGTAATTGGGTTAATATCATCAGCCACAGCATTCCTAGGATTATCAACCATAAACCCATCCAGCNATGTAAACATGATAATATTTTATGAGGTAATGTTTGGATTTGGAACTGGATTATTCCTCTCACCAAACACAAGCTCAATAATGACAAGTGTACCTGCAGGGAAGAGGGGGGTTGCATCCTCCCTAAGATCAGTATCAGCAAACATAGGGATGCTGTTAAGCCTCAATGTGGCTATACTATCAATGGTTCAATACATNCCATATGATGTGGCATCAGCACTCATATCATCAAATGGTGTGGAAGATTTGAGTGGATACACATTGGCAGACTTATCCAATGCCATAGCGAAATCCTTCATGATACAAGCCTTAGCCATGCTGGCAGCAATACCATTCAGCCTATCAAGGGCAATAAAGAGGGGGAGAAAAGTTAAAAATGAATAATCAACTTCCACGTTGAAGTAGAANCTCCAAATACGTTTTAACTATTAGGGGGCGATTGGATAAATTTAATGAACTCAACAATTCCATTAGCTTATTCATATATGCCTCCTTAGATTCCGGATTTAAAANTTCAACCTCCATGAATACTCCGAGACCCTCAACATCATCAATGCAGACTTTCAAATCACCCCTCGAATATTCATCCCTAACCTTCCTAACGACAAGATCCCTAAATCCAAGCTTCCTAAAAATCTCCAGCAACCTATCATCCGCCAAATCCATTTCAATCTCCTCCCTAACCTTAACGTCCATTGAAGATCTCGGACCCTTAAACGTCAACTTATACCTGATTCCACCATCGCTGGATTTATAGATCCTTATCCTAAGAGCTGAATCCTCCACATAATTGACGCAACTTCTAAAGTCTATGTAATGATCCTCCTCAAAACGATGCGAGATATATTTAAACCCCAAATCACATAGCTTCCTCTTCAAGAAATCCACGTCAAAACCATCAAGACTCAACTTAACTTCATACTCAAACAAAGCTTAACCCACCATTAAAAGCATCCACTATTAGGATAAATATTTATTCAGTTTAGAAATCCCTCAACCTATGGCTTTGCATGCCACTGAAGTATGATGTATCGTTATGTTTAACCAGTGTGAAAGCTCCATTATCATAGTCGAATATGGTTATCCCACCACAATCAATCCTCACATTCCAAAACTTTGAATNATCCAATCCAAGTAGCATGCATATTAGAACTTTGCATATAACCCTATGGGAAACCACAGCCACATTACCCCTATGGGTGGATGTTAATTGGTTGATGAAGTTTTGGAGTCTAAGTCTCACATCACTTAAACTTTCACCCCTGGGAAATTTGACTTTATGTGGATTTCTAAGCCACTCTGAGTATAGGTCTGGATAGGCTTTCTTAACCTCATCTTCAAGTTTACCCTCCCAATCACCATAACTTATATCAATTAAACGTTCATCAGCAATAACGTCAACCCTCCTCTTCTGAAACCTTGCAATAGCCATTGCAGTGTCAAGGGAGCGTTTCAATGGACTTGAATATATAGCCTCGAAATCCACTTCGCTAAGATAATTGCCAAGAGCTTCAGCTTGCTTAACACCAACATCACTTAAAGGCACATCAACCCTACCCCTAAAAACACCCTTAACATTCCACTCAGTTTCACCATGCCTAATCAAGAAGAGCCTCAATTAAACCACAATATAGAGAGTTGAAACCGGAAATATTTATCTATTTACCCACCGAAAATAAAAGTGAAGACTTCATGTCATCCATAAAACCAACAAGAGAACTTGGATTAGAGGAGATATTTAGTTTAGCGTGGGATCTATACACTAAACATGCAAAGAATATTATTCCACCATACATAATACTTGGATTATTAACATTGATCGGTGAATACATCCCAGCATTAATACAATATCGAAGGACCTATGGCATGGTAAGATTGTATATTGGGATATATGAAATTGTAACTTCAATGTTATGGTGGCTAATAATTGCAATTGTTAGCCTAATAATTGCTGGAATTACAATTAAATATACTGGGGATGTAATTGAGGGGGCGAATCCAACATTGAAATCCTCACTAAATTACACTGTAAGTAGACTTGGAGACATAATATTATCATCAATAATACTTGCAATCATACTAATAGTGGGATTCATACTCCTAATAATTCCTGGAATAATATTTGGGATAATGTTCATATTAACCATGCATGTAGTTGTGCTTGAGGGGAAGGGTCCAATAGAAGCCCTTAACAGGAGTAAACAACTCGTCCAAGGGAGATGGATGACGACATTCGCAATAATACTGATAATTTTTGTAATAGTATTCATATCAAGCATAATACCATTGTTAGGCTCCATACTCATATTAATAATTCAACCATACCTTATTACCATATTGACATACCTATACTACTCCATGAGAGCAAGGGAAAGTCAACCTCCACCACCGACAATCAGCTAATCATATAAATATGACCATAACTAGGGGGGTGAACGATGCATGGCTGGGAAACTTAAAATCATAGATTGTAGAGGTGCCAGTAGGATAATTGTTGTTGGGGATATACATGGAGATTACGAGGCATTTAGGGGAGTTGTGAAGCTATTCAATCCAGATAGGGATGTAATTGTATTCTTGGGGGATTATGCTGATAGGGGGGATATGGGTGTTGAAGTCATTGAGGGTGTTAATGATTTAATTGAGAATTATGGTGATAGGGTTGTGGCTTTGAAGGGGAATCATGAAGATTATAGGGATGGTGAACCATACTTCCAACCATGCACACTAATATTTGAGGCGGATGTTAAGAGGGGAGGGTGGAGCAACTACTACAATTCATTCTTAAAGAGGTTTATAGGTAGACTACCAATAGCTGCATTATATGATGGTATACTATTTGTTCATGGTGGAATATCATCTAAGATAAGAAGCCTTAAAGATCTTGAGGACCCAGCACCTGAAGTTGAGGAGGATGTTTTGTGGAGTGATCCATGGGGAGGGTTTGGGGAGCATCCAAACTTTAGGGGGGCTGGAATACTGTTTGGAGTGGATGTGAGTGAGAGTGTTTGTAGAGTTTTAAATGTGAATTACATAGTTAGAAGCCATGAGCCGAGGAAAGCTTTGGATGGACCATACGTGGAGCATGATGGCAGGGTAGTTACTGTGAGCACCACGAGGATTTATGGTGGTAGACCATTCATACTATCCATACCCACAGAAAACACGCCGAAAAATGGTTATGAATTAATGAATTATGTGGTAATGATTGATTAGGGATTCATTCTAGGGCTATGAATCTGGTTAAATGTAAATCCATAATCATNTTCCTAATTTTATCTTCAACTTCACCCNTCTCCATGGTTAACGGTGGCCTAACATAGGGTTTAACTGGTGAACCCATAAGCTTCATTAAAANCTTAACTGCAGATGGNAATGATGATGTGTAATCATAAACCTTAACTATTCTAAGTAGAGTTTTCCATGCATTGTAAGCCTTTTGGAAGTCACCCTCCCTCCAACCATCATAAATCTCCCTATGGAGTTTTGGGGTTGCATTAGCCAATGCCATTATACCACCATCACCACCCATCATCAATGCGGGTAGGAACATATCATCTAAACCAGTGAATATTGAGAAATCACTCCTAACACTCTTCAAATCAATTATGAGGTTTCTGAGGTATGTGAAACTATCAAAAGTTACCTTTGCCCCAACAATATTACTATATTCTGAGGCAAGCTCCAGATACATTTGAATTGGAATATTAATTCCAGTGGTTGATGGAATATTGTAAACTATGACGGGGATATCAAGCTTCTCAGCAATTGTGGAGAAATGTTTCTTCAAACCTTCATATGTGGGTTTAAAGAAGAATGGTGGAGTAACTATAACGCCATCCACACCAAAATCCTTAAAAATTTTACCCAACTCCAAGCTATGGGCAGTGGAATTGGAGCTTATTCCAGGTATAACCTTAACCCAGCCATGAGCCTCCTCCAAAACAATTTTAACCAAAAGCACACTTTCATCCCTACTCAAATGGACAAACTCACCAGTAGTGCTATTTGGGAATATGCCATGAACACCACCCTCCACCTGATACCTAACAAGCCACCTCACAACCTCAACATCAATGGATAAATCCTCCTTAAACGGTGTTATCATGGGAGTAATTACACCATGAAACTTAACAGGCATAACAAACACCAAACACGATTAAATATTATCCACACAAAATGCTCATATACCTTACCATAACATAAGTCTACTATAGGGTGGATTGGAATGGTGAAAATCCTAATAATATATGATTCCAAAACTGGCAATACTGAGCGAATGGCATATGCAGTAGCTGAGGGGGCAAAACAAGTGGAGGGGGTGGAAGTAACTGTAAAGAGGGTTGACGAAGTAAAGCTGGAAGACCTATTAAACGCCCATGGAATAATAATTGGTTCACCAACATACTACGGTCAAATGTCAGCAAAAATAAAAGACCTAATAGAAAGAACAATTGAAATTCATGGGAAACTTGAGGGGAAGGTTGGCGCAGCCTTCACAAGCTCAGGAGGAATTGGAACAGGAGCTGAAACAACACTACTATCAATAATTCAAGCCATGCTAATACATGGAATGATAATTCAAGGGAGATCAGATGACAAACATTACGGAGCTACAGCCGTGGGAACACCAAATGAAGAAGAACTTGAAGAATGCCGTGAACTTGGGAAGAGAACTGCAGAGCTGGCTAAGAAGCTCCATAAATAATTAATGTTTTTAAATTGAGAAGAGCAAAATTCATTTTGGGTGAATACTTTATGATTAGAATTAAATGGTTTGGGCATGCAGCATTCTCAGTAAATATAGATGGAAAGATATTCTATGTGGATCCATGGATTAAGAATCCACTAAACCCGGATAAGAGGATTCCGGAGGAAGCTCCGGACTACATAATAGTTACTCATGATCATGGCGACCATATTGGGGAAACCATTGAGATAATGAAGAAGCATAGTAAATCTAAGTTGATAGCAATATATGAGATAGCATCCAGCATAGCTAAAGAGATAGGAGCTGAGGAGAGGGTTATTGGAGCAAACATAGGTGGACCCATAAACCTCGGAGATGGATATAAGGTAATATTAACCGTGGCAGAACATTCAAGTGAAAGGGGAAGTCCCACTGGAGCAGTATTCGGTAAGGAGGGGAAGTACGTTTACCATGCTGGAGACACAGGATTAACATACGACATGAAATTGATAGGGGAATTATACAAACCAGTGGTGGCATTGCTACCTATAGGAGGACACTTCACCATGGGACCCATGGAAGCAGCATGTGCAACTCAAATGATAAACCCAAAATACGTTATACCAATGCACTACAAAACATTCCCAGTCATAGCTGGATCCCCAGAGGAATTCAAGAAATACTTGGATGAAATGAAAGTGAAGGTTGAATTAATAGTTCTAAAGCCAGGTGAAGAAGTTACATTAAAAGTCTAACGCACACCAAACCACCATAATAAAATTTACATTATTTATGTTCTCTGGAATCCAACACTCCTACACCTTATTGTTACTGGTTTCCCCTCGATCACTTCGAAGGAGACTTCTGGTAGGAATTTCTTGCTCAACTCTATGCATGTTAGGGTGTGCATGCTTAGATTGCTGGTTTTTATGGTGGATTCTCCCTTGGCGAGCATCATGTATACTATCAATTGATCTGCTGCATGGGAATCCACAGTTCCCTCACTCCTAATTTCATCTAGAAGTTTCATTGCAGCTTCCTCCCCAACCTTTTCAGCTGGCTTCCCTATTTCACCTAAACTGTCTGAGCCAATTATACATCCAGTGGATGTTTCAGCCCATAAAACTATTCCACATCCAGGGCTTAAAGCACATTTCGGGTGGTTTGATTGTAGGATTTCCAATTCTATATTGACGTCGAATCCATGGGATTTTAGGATTTTTGATGCGGAGTTTGCCATTCTATTTGCAATGTGTTCTGGGAGTCTAGAGCTGTATGATATCCCCTTAATCAATTTTATTGAACCTTGATCTTCAAGTTTTATTGGTTTTAAACTTGTTACTGGCTCCATGTAAGCTCTAACAATACCTCCACCTCTAGGGTAGAAGCCTCTCCTCAAAACTTGGATGTTGAAGTTGTATCCAGCTTTAGATAGTATTGGTTTCAATACGTTTATTATGTAGTCTACTGGTGGTGCAAGTGGATTATCAGTTCCACCAATAATCTCCACATTAACCCTTGATTTAGCGAACATTGCTGCTGGTAGTAGGCTTTGAAGTACAAGGGTAGTTGAACCTGCAGTTCCAATATCAAATCTATAGCTTCCACCACCAATACTTTTAGGGTTAAACTTTATCTCCATAGATCCAAGCTTCAAACCCTCAACTTCAGCATTCACCAAGCTTGCCACAGCCTTAATTGCAGTTATATGTTGAGCTTTTAAACCTGGATCACTCCTCTTAGCCCTTATATTGAAAACCCTAACTGGAACCCCTAAAACAGCTGATAAAGCCACGGACATTCTAAGTATCTGCCCACCACCTTCAAGCATGCTACCATCAACTTCAATCATACCATCCACCCAGTAGCAATTCACAATTAAATGTGTAATTCTTCAAAAGAATATTCCCATATATCAATTTAAGATTTAACTTTAAGCTCCCATACTCCTCAAGATATATTCAACAATCTCCATAGTCCCAATACAGTTGAGGGAGTTGCAAACGTAAACCTTATCATAGTTGATTAATTTAGTGGCTTTGTCGATTTGATCTTTTGAAGCTAAATCCATTTTCGTCAACCCAATCACCAATATCCTGTCAGCGAAGAATTCTTTAACGCTCTTGAAAACGTTCAATTGGTATTCTAGGGGGTATCCGCAAGTCTCAGTTGGATCTATTAGGAATACCACTCCACCCTTAAGATTCTTTAAAGCAGCTATAGCTTGCAATTCAATCTTATTCCTCTCATTTAGAGGTCTATCCAATAATCCAGGAGTATCAACAATTTGAGCTCTAGCACCATGTGAACCCATAATGTGGCCTAAAATAATATTCTTGGTTGTGAATGGGTATTCAGCAATTTCAGGTTCAGCTGTGGATACACATTTAACGAAGGATGATTTCCCAACGTTTGGTGCACCGCAAACCACTATTATGGGTATGTTGAAGTCTATTGATGGAAGTCTCCTAAGCTTCACTAAGTTGCTGAGGAATTTGAGATCCCCATCAATATCATCAATTATGGATGAAACTCTACCATAAAATGCTCTACGAAGTTTAGCAGCTTCACGGGGATGCACTACACCTTTAATTTCACGTACATACTTTTTTGATAATTTTAATATCATGGATGAAGCCCATGAAACATTCCTCAAAGATTTAACATATGAATCCCTATCAAACATTACACAGAATAAATCTCTATAGAATGGATGTATTGAATCTAGGTTAGGCATACCATTAACAATGGATTTCAATCTATCCGAAATTATCGATGCAACAGTCCTTATACGCCTAATCTCCCTAAGCTTAGCCATTAATAGTGGATCCCTCTTACTTGGAAGCTCAATGGATATCTTAGAAGCTCTACCAAAAGCCATATCAATAAGCTGCTGGGAAGTTGGAACTCCTGGGATGTTGCTAAATGGATTNAAACNNANCATAGAATCCAATTATTAAGGTGAAGCTAAACATTAAAAGCTTTATTAAATGCTTCTTTAAAGATGTTGTAGGCTTCAGATCCATATAAGCATACAATAATCTTCCTCAAAGACTTCAAGTGTGGAATTTCTCTACGGAAAACTTCAACCATAACCTTAGCCACTAAATCATATGGATATCCATAAATGCCAGTGCTAATGGCTGGGAAAGCTATACTCTTCAAATTAAGTTCATCAGCCCTTCTAAGGGCATTGGTTACTGCTTCATCAAGCTTAGATGGTGGATCCACATTCCATTTTGGGCCAACAGCATGAATAACATACTTTGCCTTAAGGGAACCTGCACATGTAACTGCAACACCACCCACAGGTATGGGGCCATGCTCCCTCACATACCTACGACTCTCCTCCTGAATTATATCTCCACCTCTACGAACAATAGCCCTCGCAACACCCCCACCATGCTCAAGATATGGATTTGCAGCATTAACTATGGCATCAGCCTCAATGAGAGTTATATCACCCTCCACAAGCTCCAAATCAACAAAACCAAACTTAAACGTTAAAACCATACACACAAAAACATCCCAATTACCCTTACAATAATAGGGAATACTTAAGCTAAACGCCCACCAAAACCCAAAAATTCAACACACCCACATCACAAAAGAAATGGGGGAAAGCCCATTTCCTTGAATGAAAACCTTCACCGATATATATATTGCTTTCCAAATCAAATTTTGTAATGAGTTTGCTCATTTCCTCTGAAGTGATAATCATGAGGAAATATATAAACAAAAAATACATAACCATTCTTTCAATAATAATTGTAAGCATCATTTTGTTGTATAATTTTTTCACATGTCCAGACTATATTATTTCAGCTGGATTCGATCCATTCAATAGATCTTTGATTTGGTGTGAAAAAAGCCGCATCAAATTTAATAGTACGGTTATTCATTATAGTGGTTTTCTTGG
>JGI24721J44947_10008469_pt1 | contig 13472 bp, 9 predicted proteins | sample YelNatPaOPGAMG01_FD_44947 | JGI IMG/M metagenome (IMG submission 44947)
TTGCCGAAGTCGAAGATACGGGTCCAGTTGGCCACTGAGTTGAGTTTGACCCATGTCATGATAGTGAAATTGGTGAGTCCGCTAACTACACCGGCCGGTAATAACACAAATTGCTGAGCGGCGGAATTCAGCCGCAAAATACCCCCGAGGAATAGCCCACTGTTAGGCAAAGTGCCGTTCCATGCTGGGCCGCCCCATGAATCCGACACTACTGAGCCTGAAGTTTCATTGAACTCATATCTGTGTATCAGGTTTTGAGAGGGTTGTTGTTGCATGAGTTCGAACTGCCACCAGTTTAGATTAAGTGGGGAGCTACCTGTGAATCTTAGGTACAGATCACGCACGCCGGTGGCGTTTGTAACAGTAGTTGAAACGCTTCTCCATGCTTGTAAACCACCCGTGTTAGGAACCGTGCATGTTCCAATTAGAGGCCCACTCAAACTATCAAGGCGGAGTTCGATACTGGCTCCCGATGCCCCGCTTGCTACCCGGGCAGAGAACTTTGTGGCGCCTGTTCCAAAATCAACCCCGCGTATCCTAACCCAGGAACCATCCGTCATAAATGTTAGGGCCATTCCACCTTCGTTGCATGTGTCAGTTTCTACACCAGACTGTTGGGCAAAGGTTTCACCTTCAACAGGTCGGTATGGATTCAAGTACTTGACTTGCACCAGGCCATCTGTAGTTGGTGTAACCTGGTTTATTGTGCCGTCGGCTTTGAAAGTGAGTTTATCGATACAGATGGAGCGTTTGTAGACCGCAGCTTCGCCTGTTAGCCCGTTTTGCAGTGCTGCGGCTCGATTATGGTAAACGATGTACCAGTCCCCTAAAAAGGGCACTATAGAATGGTGGTTATTATTCCATAGGTTATCAGGTGGATTGGGCAACACGGTGTGTTTTCCTGACAATCCTGAGACCGGGTTTGTACTGGTCACGCATGCAATGACCATTCCAGCTTCAGGACGAGTGCAATAGGTGAGGTAATATACATTGTCCCGCCTGTTTATATGTATCGCTTCGAAGAAATCTGGAGTATCTAAAGGTGTGGCAGATCCACTGGTTTGAAGAAGATTGCTGGCGAGTTTAATTACACGAGAGTTTGTGGGATATTGCCCACCAAAGTACAAGTAGGCTTGGCCGTCCAAATCTACGAACACGCATGGGTCGAAGTACCATTGTGTTGGCGTGGATGCACCTGGAGTTGATGAGGTGATCAGGGCGCCGCCACGTGCATCCTTGAACGGACCGGTAGGAATGGAGCTGGTAGCTACACCAATCCCACTAGCTCCGTTCGCAAAAAATAAGTAAAAGAGACCGTTTTGGTAAATCACCGAGGGGGCCCATGCAAGTGATGCCCAAGACGCGTCTCGTGGAACCTGGAATACTATGCCGTGATCAGTCCAGTTTTTTAGGTCTTCTGTGGAAAAACAGACGATTGATTTCATCGTGTAGCTATTTGTGTAGTTGTCCTCGTCATGCGAACAATAAACATATAAACGCCCGTTAAACTCTAATGCAGATGGATCCGCAGCGTATCGATGGGACATAATCGGGTAGTCCGTCCAAGCAACAAAAGGTAGAAATACAATGGCAACAAGAAATAGTTCTTTGATATAATCGGCGGAATGTTTCAGTTGGAACACCTTAGAAGACGTTTTTACGGTAGTCCGAGATTTGCTAAGGGTAGACGTTAGGCCTCCAGCCTCCGGCACCGAGAGTTGGAGAGAAACCCGTTGCACGTTTTGGATCATGTGCATATCGGAATGCTAACAGTATAAGTTTAGGAAGGGCAAGAGCCACGCCTATGTAGAATGTTGTTCCGGGTTGGGTTATAAATCTGTAGACTTATAAATGGCTGGCAAGAGCATATAGTCAACTACAGCTTTGTAATTTTGCCTCTGAAATTACAGACCTAGTTATGCTTATGCGGCCGTTCTCAGCCACAAGGGTTGGGCGACTCTTGGTTTTAGGGGGTAGTCTATTGGGTGTTAATGGGGGTTACGTTCCCATATTTGCATGGGGCTGGTTTTGAGCGTCCTTTCGTCAGGGGAGTGGGAGAATTGCGGCAACTTGAACAAACCGACTTCTTGGGCGGCGTAGATTTTGAGATTGTAGGGACAGTCACACTAGTTGATCAGGAACGGGGGTTACTTGTTGTACAAAACGAGGCTGGGGCAGTAGCCTTACATCTTGCTTCTCAAAACATCCCAACTATCGACCCGGGTTCGTTATTACGCGTTTTAGGGACAAACAGCGTGCCATACGTAAGCGGGTTTCCACAGTTTCCCCATCAGCCTGCTCTAAGGGCGCGAGTCCCGTCGGTTCAGTTGCCAAGGGATTTTGGAGAGTATTACTTAAGTCGCTTTCGTGGGTTTTTGGTGCCGCCTGAAACGGGAGAGTACATTTTCTGGATATGCAGCGACAATTCAGGTGAGCTTTGGCTTAGTACAGATGAAACTCCTGGTGGACTTAGAAGGATTGCCCTAATTCCGCGCTACGGGTGGGCAGACCCCGGTGAATGGGAGAGATATTTCTCCCAAAGATCAGCGCCTATCAAATTGGAAGCAGGAGAAAGATACTATTTTGAGGTGTTTCATGAACAGGCTACGGTAGCGAGTCATGTGTCAATAGCTTGGAGTGGGCCAGGATTTAGCCTTACAGAGGTGAGTTCTAAATTTTTGCGACCTGCAGATAAAGGAGAGAATGTGGGTGGGACGACGTTGCCACAGTTGGGGTGGATTTCGAACTTTGGACCAATTTTTGTGCCGGGGATCTAACCTTGGTTGCTGGACCACTACCTTTTCGAGGTGCTTTGAGTGTCCGTGAGGCAAAGATCGAAAAATTGGGCGGTGGTGCATGGCCAACCCCGTATCGTTTGTCCCCTGGGCAACAGCTATCGTTGCAAGAGAATTATCGATGGGTTGAAATTAGAGGCCGTGTACAATTTCACGGAAGTAACGGTGAGACTGGTTTCCTTGAGATATGGGATGGCCAGGGGAATTGGGAGGTTTATGTGCGGGGAGGCTTGCCGCCAATAACGAATAATACGCTGGTGTTAATCCGAGGAGTGGGGAAGCCTTAGTCGGCGAGCGTGGGGACCCAGAATCCATAATCGTGCATGTGCCATTGCTTGAAATGGTCGCCATAGATGCGGAGCTTGGAATGAAAGACCAAGGGCCAAGCGTAGGGATTAAACAAGAAATCATCGTCAATTTGACTACTAACCTAACTCGGGTCGGATACTTCGCAACCCGTGAAGTGGTAACTTTCAATGCAAAGGTTTTGGGGGAACACTACTTTTTCATCCAGGAAGAGAGAACACCCATACTAGTTTACACGGAACGCGGTGATTTAACCCTTGGTTTTAAGGTCGGGCAGTTCGTGGATGTGTTTGGGGAAGGTTATGCTGGCGGTTCTGTTCCGATGGTCGACCCATTAGTAATAAAGTTATATGGTGCCGGGGCCTTGCCCAAACCCATAAAGAATCCGTTGCTACTTCCAAACCGCGGGTTGGTTGAAGGACGTTGGGTTGAGCTCGAAGGTATAGTCCAATCTGTTGGCCACGCCGGAGAACTTAGATTGATGACCATAGGTGGCAATGTTTTGGTTTTGGGGGCTTTGCCACCTCCTAACACCGAAAGGTTGGTAGATGCCTTTGTGTGCGTGCGCGGCGTATTGACATGGGAAATCACAAATGGGCCGGTATTACTTTTGCCTTCGCCCGTGTTTTTAAATGTAGTTGAGGAAGCTCCAGTAGACCGTGGACTCAGCCTGTGCAAACTGTAACAGCCATAGTAACCGATGTGCGTCCAGATTGGCAACGGCATCGCGTGAGGGTCCAGGGCACTGTAACCTACATTTACAAGAATGCAATTTTTCTACAAGATCGGAATGGTGGAGTGAGATTGAGGGTTGATGAGGCAAAAGACATAAAAGTTGGAGATGTGTTTGATGTGCTTGGGTTTCCGACGGCTGTGGGCCCTGCAATAGAGCTAATCTCGCCCATTTATCGTAAAATTGGTTCAGGTGAAGAACCCACGCCAGAAAGCTTTTTGCCAGGCAAAATGGGCAAGTCGTATTTGATTGGAAAACTTATTCAAGTTTATTCAAGTAGAAGGCCGTGTCTTAGACCACCGGGGGGAACAAACCACTGCTTGCGATGCAGACCTTGGAAGGACCGATTGTGTTTTGTAAGCTCCCCGGAGAAGCAACGAATGACAACGGGAACTTTAAAGTTGGCTCCAAAGTACGTGTCACCGGCATTTACTGGCCTAGCTTTGTGGGATTTAAATCGGGTGGGGACGAAATTGTGGGTCTGCGAGGCGATTTGCAGTCAATAATTATTGTGCGTAAACCGGAAGATATGATCCTGCTTGCCGGTCCGCCCTGGTTGACTGGTACCCGTGTGGCTATCCTGATTTGCATGCTTTCGGTTGTAATCGGGGTTTCATTACTAGTAATCCGGTTTCTTCATTTGCGGTTGGATCGTCAAGCGCGCCCTACAGCATGCCTTATCAAAGCAATTTTTCCAGGGACAAGAACTTGAACGGAAGCGCATAGCGGTTAATCTCCACGACGGACTTGGGCAAAACCTCATTGTGATTAGAAATCAGTTGAAGCTAATTGCGGAGGCAATCCCAAGCACCCATGAGGACAAGCAAAAACTTGTGGCCTTGGAGGGTATTGTAACGCAGGCTATCGATGAGGTTCGGCGAATCATTAATGAGCGCCCATGGCACCTAGACCAACTTGGAATTACCAGGGCGATTAAATCAATGCTCGAGTTTGCTGCTTCCACAAGCCGAATAGATTTTGCTGCGCATGTTGAGGACATCGATTCCCTCTGCAACAAAGAGGCTGAGATCCATCTCTACCGGATAGTCCAAGAGGGCGTTAATAACATATTAAAACATTCGCACGCAACTGAAGCTGTTGTGGTTATTATGGTCCAAGACGATCACTCGCGTATTTCTATCCGCGACAACGGCAAAGGATTCATTGTCCCCAACGTCGAAGAATCCATGATAAAAGGCATTGGGCATGGCCTTGGAACAATTGCTGAGCGGGTACGGATTTTGGGAGGTCAATGGAAAATAGAGTCAGCCCCCGGAGCCGGTACCCGGTTGAGTATCGAAATTCCCCTAAACAAAAACCAGTCTAGATATGGCGGAGAAATTGAAAATATTGATCGTAGATGATCACCCGCTTTTCCGACGTGGATTGCGGGAGGTAATCGAAGAACGCTCAAAACATCGGGTGATCGCAGAGGCTTCGGATGGAAAAGAAGCGCTCTGCTTAATCAATGAACTTTCCCCAGAAGTGGCAATTGTTGATATCGCTTTACCACAAATGAACGGATTAGAACTCGTCCGCTGCTTACGCAAGGGGCCTGTACACCCTTACATCATCTTCCTCACCATGTATAAAGACGAAGATCTGTTCAATGCTGCGATGGACTTGGGAGTCCGCGGCTATGTGGTTAAAGATAGCGCAGTCGACGAGATTTTGAAGGCAATTGAAAAAGTAGTAATGGGAGAGATTTTTGTAAGCGATTGCCTTGCTAGCATGAAGTCGAAACGCGAGGCAAAAACAAAAGAACTCTTACAAATAAGGCCGCAGATTAGTGCGTTAACCCCCACCGAACGCAAGATTCTGAAGCTCATTTCTGAGGACCGTACCAGTAAAGAAATAGCTACTATGTTAGGTATCAGTGTCAAAACCGTAGAAAATCATCGACAAAACATCTGCCATAAGCTCGGTTTACGAGGAAGCCATAGCCTATTACGTTTCGCATTTGAGAATCGGCCTTGGTTGTGACTGGTAGAGGTAGACTTTTAATCGGTAGCACATTGGAATAAGCTTATTATTCTGCACTTGCTCGCGAAGTGTGAGGACCGTTGGTTTTCAACACGGGTTTATAATGCCTACTTAAGTTGCGTTTTGTTCCATCTCGAGTGGTTGATGCGGTTGTTTCCTGAAAAATAGCTCTTTGTTTCCCATGCACAGAATCTATGATACTTTCTTGCAGCACAACCTCGTGGTAAGCCTTGTTTTTGTTGGTGGTGGAAATTAATAAACACATCAGATTAAAGCTTCATTCTGGGGAAAATGGAGCAAATTCTGATCTTGACATGAGTTAAGTTCCGTTATAAAAATTCGGAATAAGAACAAAAACGATGGTTATGAAACCCACAAATACCACCGCAAGGCCCCTCGTGCTGACAACCACATTGAAATGGAAAAACTTGCTGCACCAGGTCAATCTGGTAAAGTGTGGCTGCTTACTCACAGTGGGGATATCCCTCCTTTTTGCGAGTTTGTTGCAGGCCCAGACGCAATATTTTTGGACCGGGGCGGCCAACGGGACAAACTTAGTAACGGCAGGTAACTGGGATCCGAACGGTGTACCTGCCCCTTCCACCGGTGATATAATGACTTGGGATGGGCGAACCACGGGACCAGTGTTTGTAACTTTCACTACAACTGCAATGCAAGGATGGTCTGGTCAACCAGGTTTAAATATTTACATTACTTCAAATCAACGGGACCCTGTCACTTTTTATGCGTCTGTAGGTTTAGCAGCGGCCATTCGATTAAATGGTATAACTATCGATCCGGGAGCAGGTGCATTTACGCTGGGTGACGATTCTACCACAATCTTTGACGTCATTTGGGGAGGGTTATCGGGGCAAACACATACTTGGATAAATAATTCAGCCAATCCTGCTACCCTAAAACCCAACGTGCGCTTCCGATATGGTGGTGGTCAGGCGCACACGCTGAATTTTGGTGGCACGGGTGACTGGTATGTATTCCATCATTTACGGGCGGACAATAGCTCTCCTACGGTAATCACTGTCGATGGCCCAGGACGGTTGATCTGGACTAGAGTTGACCTAGTTAAATTCGATAGCCCAATTCAAGGTCCTTTTACTATCAATGGAGGGACAGTCATAATCAAGAGCGCGGATTGTTTACCTTCACAAATCGTAAACAACACGATTAACAATTATGGTGTCCTGGTCTACGATGCTCCTAGTGGTGCAGCATTATGGTCTATGGGTATTTATGGGACTGGATCTTTAGTGGTAAGCAATGGGTCATTGACCTTGAGCTCAGGGGCTAGCACGTTTAGCGGGGAGGTTGTGTTGGCAGGAGGTACTTTGACGGTGGCAGGGGCTGAAAACCCAGATGTAAGTGGGCCTTTAGGTCGAGGTGGAGTTATTACGTTTGCAGGTGGAACCCTTAAATTTAGTGATGTTAATGCTTATGACTATTCACCAAGGTTTAACACGCAGCCAGGCCAAATTTACAAGTTTGACACAGGAGGACGTGTGGTGCGGTTTAACACGGGCCTCACAAGTTCAGGTGGGTCACTTTACAAGTACGGAGCGGGGACTTTGATCCTTGGAGGCGTAAATACTTATACGGGCCCGACCGTGATTGAAGGTGGCAAACTGGTTATCGCGGGATCTAAGACCGGCACAGGAAATATTACCGTTAAAGATGGGGCTACGTTGGGAGTAGTTGCAAGTTCGACGCAAGTTACCCCTGGGGTGTTAACACTTGGCACAACCTCAGGTGTTACCCTAGAATTCGACAACATCTCCAGTACGAGCACTGCTCCAATTGCCGCCGGGACACTTAGTGCGGTGGGTACTGTAACCATAAACGTAAATGGTGGTACGTTTGCAGCAGGGCAGAAATATCCTCTACTTACTTGGACTTCAGGGACAGCCCCGACGTTTAGACTGGGTAATTTCAGTGGTGGCGTAGGATATTTGTCGGTCGAAGGCAATGCAGTCTACCTAAACGTTACGGCGCTTGCATATGTATGGACGGGAGCTGCTAATAACTCCTGGGACTTCACCACAATGAACTGGGTCTATAGCGGTTCGCCAAGCACTTATATAAACGGGAGTGCAGTAGTGTTTGACGACTCAGCCCCCGGTCAAACCTCCATCATTCTTAATGCGGTTGTAACACCTTCTGTGATTGTCGTAAATAACAATGCAAAAGACTATAGCCTCACATCTAGTAGTTCAGCTTACATTGATGGTACCGGGTCCCTAATTAAGAGTGGCACCGGATCACTAACACTTTCTGGTGGAGCAAACCGATTTACTGGGCCCACGGTGATAAACAATGGAACGCTTATAGTGGAAACTCTAGTGAACGGCGGTTTGCCAAGTGATATCGGAGCTTCATCCAGTTCAGCCGAAAATCTTGTATTAGATGGTGGTGCTTTAGTCTATACAGGCCCAGGCGCAACAATCGATCGTCTTTTCACCTTGGGCGTGAGTGGTGGGGTTATTCAAGCCTCGGGAGCTGGAGCATTGCGATTTATCAACGCCGGCATAATAAGCCTGCAGGGTATGGGCGGACGTATGCTCACCTTAGCCGGTGATAATCAAGACAACAACCTGGTGGCCGCATCAATCGGGGACGCAGGTGGGCCAACGACTGTCATTAAGAGTGGTTCTGGAAAGTGGATCCTAGCAGGCGAAAATACTTATTCCGGCGGTACTGTAATTAATGGTGGTGTTCTCCAAGTGGGTAATGGCGGTCCTTCTGGATCAGTTGGTTCGGGAGGTATTATTAACAATGGCCAGCTAATATTTAATAAAGCTGGTACTACGCTAATTTCGGGAGGTATTAGTGGTGTTGGTTCGTTGTTGAACGAGGCTAATAGCACCTTGATCTTGGCGGCAAACAATACCTACAGGGGTGGAACTACGAATAGAGGTGTTTTACAGCTAGGCACAGGTGGGCCGACAGGTGTGTTGCCGGGCGATGTACCTATCCACAATGATGGGCTTTTGATTTACAATAGCACAAGCATGATGGCGCTTAGTGGTAACGGCATTATAACTGGCAGCGGAAATCTAGTGGTTCAAGCGGGTCGATTAATGGCGATTGGAGCTAATTCGTACACAGGGTGGACTTTGATCCATCCTGGTGCAACCTTCCAACCTTGTCGAGGTAACGCCGGGCAATTGATTAGTTCTGTGGTAACCAACAACGGAACCTTACGGCTAGTACGCCAAGATGGTATATGGCCAGATACGGCTGTGTTTGTCTACTCAGGCAACATAGTGGGTTCAGGGCGGGTCATAAAAGACGTAAATAACTTCAACCCAGGTAGCGTCGGACTTACAGGTACGAACACATATACAGGCGGTACGTACATTGCCGGTGGTGCTTTGGTATTAGGTGATGGAATGACGCCAGGTGCTGGATCAATTGTCGGAGACGTTATCTTTACCGACAGTGAGGAATATAATTACACTCAACGGTCATTGATATTCAACCGACCAGACGATGTGGTATTCAGTGGGAACATAGTTAGCGCGGTGAGTGATCAAAACGTGGCAGTTGCAGACAGGGGTAGGGTTATCCATGCCGGCATCGGAAAACTGACCCTCACTGGCATAAATACATATGAAGGCCAAACTGTAATCCAATCCGGAACCCTTCAAATTGGCAATGGAGGGGCCAGCGGTACTTTAGGTCGAGGCAACGTGCAAAATGATGGCCTCCTGATATTTAATAGGTCTGGCGAATATGAGTACAACGGGGCTATCACAGGGAGCGGTATGGTTATACAAGCCGGAACCGGCACCATCATCTTAAATGGCAATCATACATACACCGGTAATACAGTAGTGAGCAATGGTACGTTGATTGTCAATGGACAGAGTAGCAGTTATTGGACATATGTTTACGGCGGTAAATTGGGTGGTAATGGAACATTTACCTCTGTGGTAGAGGTTGATGGTGGGACCATCGCGCCAGGTAGCCCAAGCTCGCCAATAGGCACGTTAACTGTTAACGAATTGTACTTGGGCGGTACCCTTGAGTTTGAGGTGGATAAGTCTCACCCACAACTTAACGATAAGATTGTGGCAAACGCTGTGTTGAGAGTTACCAAGGCTGGGACCTTGAAGATAGTCAATCGTGGTCCGTCGCTGCAAGCGGGTGACCGGTTCGTACTGTTTAATATGCCGGTTGAAAATGGTAACCTATTGACAATTACTGGTGAAGGTGCGACTTGGAAGAACGACCTTGCAGTGGATGGCTCGGTGACTGTGCTCACTGCTCCGCCTCCACCAATAAATCCGAATCCGCCGGTGATCCAATTCTCGATCACTGATAGTGCAGTTGCGCTAGCATGGCCAACAAATAAGGGTTGGATTCTCCAAACCAATAGCGTTGGTTTGAACGCACCAGATAAATGGTTTGCAGTACCAGGCTCCGAGAACATGACCAATATCACCATCCCGATTGATAAGGGAAAGACTAACGTGTACTTCAGAATGGTGAAGCCATAGGAATATAGGAAACGTACGTTTTACCAGAATTGCAAACATATATGAGCCTGCCGTCGGCCACTTCGGCCGACGGCAGCAAAAGTAAAATGATAATGAAACCGCGCAATAAAAAGGAATATAATTGCCGAATTATAGGATTCACTCTCATTGAGTTATTGGTTGTAATAGCAATAATCGCTATCTTGGCGGGGTTACTATTGCCTGTATTAAGTACCGCAAAGGAACGCGCACGACGTATTTCGTGCGTTAGCAACTTGAGGCAGATCTACACCGGGATAGCGATGTACGCTAACGAAAACGAAGACTACGTATTACCCCTTCGGGCGAATGTTCCAATTACCTTGACGGATCCAGGAGCACAAGCAGCGGCAATGGTTGGATTGAAAGTTAACGACAAAACGGTCACTTCTGTATGGCTTTGTCCGAGCCGCAGGACTACTTTGCCTACGTGGGAACCTTTTGCTCAGCCGCCTCAATGGGTTGTAGGATATTCCTATTTCGGAGGCTTGACCAATTGGTACACTTCTGTGGGCACGTTTAAGGGGCGAAGTCCTATAAAGTTTTCGCTGTCGAAACCTTATTGGGTTTTGGCGGCAGACGCAGTTATTAAAATGGGGAATACATGGGCAGAAGAAGCCGTACCGAAAAACCATGAGCGATATTATATCTATGCGGATTGTCCCCCCCATAAATCAGGCAATCAACCTGCAGGAGGAAACGAAGTTTTCATGGATGGATCCGCTGGCTGGCGCAAATTTGATTCCTGGTACCGATTTACTTACTGGCAAGGTCAGTTTGGGCAAACATTTGTTTATTGGTCACAAGATCCCATTGACTTCGAGGATGGGTTAAAGAGCAAGCTTTCGCAGTTGAAATAGTAGGCAAGTCGGGAGTATTTACGCGCACACAATCGGATTGGGTGAGGGAAAATCAGTAGGAGGGCGGAGGTCGAGGGTTGTTTTTCTCCGGGGACGATTTTAGGACTCGAGGAAGGAATGCTTGCTTCGGGGGCGTGGGCTAAAGTAATTGTTTGGGTCATGCGTAAATGTTATTTGACCACTGTTACCACAATAGTGCGCATCATTTTTCTGGCCTCAGTTTCTCAAACTTTACTGGCTAGCACGAACCCTATCATTCGCGATCGGTTCACTGCTGATCCAGCGCCTTTAGTTTATGGCGACACGGTGTATTTATATGTTGGGCATGACGAGGCCAAAGAAGGGGAAATGTTTTCAATGTGGGAGTGGCTGTGTTATTCATCAAAAGACGTGAAGAATCGGACTTATCATGGGCCAATCATGCAGGTTACGAACTTCAAATGGGCGGTGTGTGATGCATGGGCAGCCCAAGTCGTTGAACTAAATGGTAAATTTTACCTGTTTGCGACCGCACAGCATGATAATAGCCGGCCAGGCAAAGCAATCGGCGTTGCGATTGCAGACAAACCCACAGGCCCGTTCGTAGATGCGCGGGGGTCAGCTTTAATTACCGATGATATGACTCCCAGCCCGTATCCATGGGATGATATTGATCCAACTGTTTTTATGGACGATGATGGGACGCCATGGATGGCATGGGGAAATCGCAATTGTTACCTTGTGCGATTGAAACCGAGCTTAGTGGAGTTAGATGGGCCAATACATCGTGTCCATTTACCAAATTACACAGAGGAGCCGTGGCTTTTTAAGCGGGGGAGACTTTATTATCTTGTATATGCTGCTTTCGGCCACCAGGGGATGTGGGAAAAAATTTGTTACGCCACTGCCACTAACGTAATAGGGCCTTGGGTTTACCGCGGCATTGTTACTGACCAAGCAGCTAATAGTTATACGATTCACCCCGGAATTATCCAATTTCGTGGCCAATGGTACTTTTTTTATCATAACGCCGTTTTGGAATTGCCGGACGGTAGGAAAGGAGCGCTTGGCCGCCGAAGCGTGTGTGTGGAGTACATGTTTTTTGACCCACAGGGCCTCATTATGCCTATTAAACAAACGGTGGAAGGTGTCAGCATACCAGCAATTCCGCCTTTGTATGAGCCGCGGGTACCTCTATTACCAGTCCCCTCGATGTTAGCCCCTTCAAATATTGTGTTTATTCAACAGAACGTTTGTTACGATCCTACGAACTGGCCTGGAAATCCCATAATTTGTACAGTTACGAATCCGTACTACTACGCTACAGAAACAACGAGCTTTAACTATCGCGGTTCTACTAACCTAGCGCAAACCTTCACGCCGAAAATCGATTTCAGACTTCAACGCATGGCTTTCTATGGTGGAGACGGGTTTGGCGTAGATATGACCAACGTTTTAGCGATTGCGTTGTTCGACCTTGGGAAATTAGAAGCCGGTGAACCGGACACCTATGGACCTAGGACAAACCTTTTGGAGGTTATCCAAGGGTTGAGCTTAATTTATCAGCCGCAACCGCCCGGAATAATTTTTGTTGATTTTGCGCCCTCGCTACAGCCGGTACTAAGGGCGGGTCATACATATGCGTTGGAAATTCAAGGTTTACGGGATTCAGCGCCGTTCTTCTGGTATAGAACTCGGCGCGACGCGTATATATTAGGCGCAGCATACGCGAACCGGACTAAGATTCGAGCCAATAGAGGGCCTGGGCCTGAGGCCTCGGATTTCGCCGTGGCTTTGTACGGGGTACCGATACAACAGACCATTGTCGGAAGATGGTTACTCCTCGGGTAGTACGTTTGAATATTATGAAGTCCAAAAAGATGACTCACAATCGCGGCTTGAAGAGTCTGAGCAGCATTGTCGCAAAATTTTTGTTTGCGATTAAGCGATGGGGATTACCAGCGGCGGTCTTTTTGTTGTTTGTGTCACGATCCAATGCAGTTGACCAGGGCTTATGGACAACAACCTGGGCCTGTGGCGTGCAGTTGACAGAGCCGCATAACTTGCCTCCGGTAGCACTTGATGGATGTACACTGCGGCAATTTGTGTATTGCACTCTAAGTGGACAACGACTAAGAGTTCGTATTTCAAATGAGTATGGGACGGGGGTGGTGAAAATTGCGAAAGCTCACATAGCCCTGGCCCGCAACCGCGGTAGCGCGGGCAATGGGGAAATCGATCCGGATACCGATGTCGCTTTGAAGTTCAACGGGTCTGCCTCTGT
>JGI24721J44947_10008496_pt1 | contig 13448 bp, 3 predicted proteins | sample YelNatPaOPGAMG01_FD_44947 | JGI IMG/M metagenome (IMG submission 44947)
GGCGACGATCCAGGAGATCACCCACAACCGCTGCGTGGCCATAGCAGTTCCCGGCGATGACGGCGTCGAGCAGTTGGTCACCATCGTCGAACTCAAGGAGCGGGACGAATCCGCGGAGGCGGCGGCGCACCGGATGGGCGCCGTCAGGCGTGAGATCACCGCGGCGATATCGAAGGCGCACGGTCTGAGTGTGGCGGATCTCGTTCTGGTGCAACCCGGTTCGATCCCCCTCACCACGAGCGGCAAGGTCAGGCGAAGGGACTGCGTACAGCTGTACACCCATGGTGGGTTCACCCGCATGGACGCGCTGGTCGGTGCGCCGGAGCAGCAAACGGTCGAGGGCACGGTTGCGGGCGCCGAGGCCGACGCGGGATTGGCGCAGCGACTTCGCGCACTCCGCGGGCAGCAACATGACCTGCTGGTGAGGGAGGTGTGCGCGCAGGCGGCAACGGTGTTGGGCCAGCCCGGCCCTGAGCACATCGACCCCGGGCTCACGTTCCAGGATCTGGGGTTCGACTCGATCAAGGCCACCGAGTTGCTGGACCGGCTCAAGACCGTCACCGAGCTGGACTTGCCGCTCACCCTGGCCTTCGACTACCCCACCCCGGACGAGCTGGCCACCCACCTGGGCCAGCTGCTGGCCGGGCCGGCAGCGGCCGCCGCCGCGGCGGGCGCGCACGTGCGGGCCGAGGAGCCGGTCGCCGTGGTGGGGATGGCGTGCCGCTTCCCCGGCGGGGTGGATTCGGCTGCGGCGCTGTGGAATCTGGTGGCCGGCGGCACCGACGCGATGGGCGAGTTTCCGGCCGACCGCGGCTGGAACCTGGCGGAGTTGTTCGACCCCGACCCCGACGCGGTCGGCAAGACCTACACCCGTGCCGGCGGGTTTCTGACGGACGTGGCCGGCTTTGACGCCGACTTCTTCGGGATCTCGGCGCGCGAGGCCGTGGCGATGGACCCGCAGCAGCGACTGTTGCTGGAGGTGTGCTGGGAAGCGTTGGAAACCGCCCGAATTGATCCGGCCGAGCTCGCGGGCTCGGCGACCGGAGTGTTCGTCGGGGCGTGGTCACAAACCTACGGCGCAGGCGGTTCGGACAGCGCGGAGGGATACGGCCTGACCGGTTCGTCCACCAGTGTGGTCTCCGGTCGGGTTGCCTACGCGCTGGGTTTGCAGGGCCCGGCGATCACCGTCGACACGGCGTGCTCGTCGTCGCTGGTGGCCGCCCATTGGGCGTGTGAGTCTTTGCTCAAGGGCGAGTCCAGCCTGGCGCTGGCCGGTGGTGTGACGGTGATGACCACCCCGACGATCTTCACCGAGTTCGCCCGCCAACGCGGGCTGGCCGCCGACGGTCGGTGTAAAGCGTTCTCCGCCAACGCCGATGGCACCGGCTGGGGCGAAGGGGCCGCGGTGCTGGTGCTGGAACGGCTCAGCGACGCCCGGCGCAACAACCACCCGGTGCTGGCGGTGGTCGCCGGCTCGGCGATCAACCAGGACGGCGCCTCCAACGGGTTGACCGCCCCCAACGGGCCCGCCCAACAGCGCGTCATCACCCAGGCCGTGGCCAACGCCGGCATCGGGCTCGATGCGGTGGATGTGGTCGAGGCCCACGGCACCGGCACCGCCCTGGGCGACCCGATCGAGGCCGGCGCCCTGATCGCCACCTACGGCGCCGCCCGCGGTGCCGGGCACCCGTTGTGGCTGGGATCGATCAAATCCAACATCGGCCACACCCAGGCCGCCGCCGGGGCGGCCGGCCTGATCAAAATGACCGCGGCCCTCAACCACGACAGCCTGCCCCCCACCCTCAACGTCAGCAGCCCCAGCCCGCACGTCGACTGGTCGGACGGCACGGTGCGGCTGCTGACCGAGGCGGTGCCCTGGCCGGTCACCGATCACCCCCGCACGGCGGCGGTGTCCTCGTTCGGGATCAGCGGCACCAACGCGCACCTGATCCTGCAACAAGCCCCCACCCCGCCGGCCGAATCCCCGGCCGGGGAAGCCGATGCCGGGTTCGGGGTGCTGATGTGGCCGCTCTCGGCGCGCACCCCCGCGGCGTTGTGCGCGCAGGCCGACCGGCTGCACCACCACCTTGCCGACCGTCCCGATCCGGATGACCGATGTGGCCTACAGCCTGGCCACCACGCGGACCCAGCACCCGTATCGGGCGGTGATCACCGCCCCGGCGGGCAGCGCCGATCTCCGCAAAGAGCTGCTGGATGCCCTGGATGCGCTGCGCGCCGGCCAACCCCATCCGCAGCTGACCGGCCACCACCACCTGGCCCACCTGCGCGGCAAAATCGTGTTCGTGCTGCCCGGCCAGGGCGGCCAATACCCCGGCATGGGTCGCGAGCTCTACGAACACCACCGCGTCTTCGCCGACGCCGTCGATGACTGTGACAACGCGTTGCGCCCCTTCACCGGCTGGTCGGTGCGCGATGTCCTGTGTCAGGACCCGGGCGCCCCGGCGCTGGAGCGCGTCGACGTCGTGCAACCGGTGCTGTTCACGATGATGGTCTCGCTGGCCGAGGTGCTGCGCCACTACGGCATCGTTCCCGACGCCGTGATCGGCCACTCCCAAGGCGAGATCGCCGCCGCCTACATCGCCGGGGTGCTGTCCCTGCCCGAGGCCGCCAAGGTAGTCGCGCGGCGCAGTCAGGCGCTCAGCGCCCTGGGCGGTACCGGTGCCATGGCATCGGTCCTGCTGAGCGCCGATCGACTGGAGCCACTCCTGCGGCCCTGGGGTGACGCGTTGAGCATCGCCACGATCAACGGCCCCTCGCACACCATCATCAGCGGCACCCCCGCCGCGCTGGAGCAGTTCATCGCGGCCTGCGAGCGTGACGGCGTCCACATCCGGCCCATCGCCGTCGACTACGCCTCGCACTCGGCCCAAGTCGAACCCCTGCGGGAGCGCCTGCTGGACGAGCTGGCCGACCTGACTCCAATGCCCTCCAGCATCCCGCTGTATTCCACAGTGGGCCAAGCACTTTCGGCCGAACCCCTCGACACCACCACCATGGGCGCCGACTACTGGTACCGCAACCTGCGCGAGCCGGTCGGATTCCACGACCGGGTGGTCGAGCGACTGGCCGCCGGCGAGCACACATTTGTGGAGCTGTCCCCGCATCCGGTTTTGGCCCCGGCGATCACCGACACGCTGGCCCAGGCCACGGGGCGGACCGAGTCGGCGGTGATCACCACGTTGCACCGCGACCATCCCGACCAAGACAACCTGGCCACCGCCCTGGCCCACCTGCACAATTACGGCCACAGCCCCTCATGGTCAGTCCTGTTTCCGCACGCCCGTACCGTCGAGCTGCCCACCTACCCCTTCGAGCACCGCCGCTACTGGCTGAACCCCGCTTCGACCGGCGACGCCTGCGGGCTCGGCCAGGACCGGGCGGAGCATCCGCTGCTGGGTGCGGTCCTCGACCTTGCCGACCAGGACCAGGTCGTGTTGACCGGCCGGTTGTCAACGGCGACTCAGGGCTGGCTGCGCGGCCACCAGGTCCACGACACCGTGCTGTTCCCGGCGACCGGGTTCATCGATGTGGTGTTGCAGGCCGGTGAGTACACCGGCTCCCCCGTCATCGACGAACTCGTCCTGCATACCCCCCTGAGGCTGCACGACGATCGGCCCACCGATCTGCAGATCGCTGTGCATTCGGCCGAGGACACCGGGCAACGCGCGTTCAGCGTGCACTCGCGCACCGGCGGCCAGTCCGGCGTGTGGACGTTGCACGCCAGCGGCGAGCTGAGCTCCCACCATCCCGCCACGCCCGCGCTCACGCCGGCGCCGGGTGTCGAGGCGCTCGACCAGGACGACTTCTACGAGCGGCTGGCCCAGCGGGGTTACGGCTACAGCGGCCCGTTCCGGTCGCTGCGGGGTATCGGCACCGACCCCGCCCAACCCGAGACGGTCTATGCCGAGGCGGCGTTGCCCGCCGGCACCGAGGTCGCCGGCTACGGTATCCATCCCGCCCTCCTCGACGCCGCCCTGCACGCGATGGCATCGGTGGTGGACCGCACCGGTGCGGCCGACTCGGCGTCGGTGCGGCTCCCGTATGCGTTCAGCGGGATCACCCTGTATGCCACCGCGGCCACCCAGCTGCACGTCCAGCTGAGCCGCACCGCCGAGGACACGTTCGAGCTGCGCGCCACCGACCCCACCGGCGCCCCGGTGATCACCGTTCGAACGATCACCCTGCGTGAGCTGCCCGACATCGGCGGGCAGCTTGCCGCTGTGGCCGGCCTCCGGGACAGCGTGTTCCAGCTGAGCTGGCCGCCCTTGCTCGTCGACACCTCCCCGGCAGCAGCCACCACCCCCGGGTGGGCGGTTGTCACCGGTTCACCCGAGCAGCTTCCCGCCCCGCTGCGCAACGGCCCGATCCACACCAGTCTGGCGGCCGTGGCCCCGTGTCCGGAGCTGGTGATCTGGCTGTTGCCCGACGCCCCCGAAGCCCCCGAAGCCGAAGCCGAAGCCGCGGCTGATCCGCTGCGGCAGGTGCACAGCCTGACCCGCGACGTGCTGGCACAGTTGCAGAGTTGGCTGGCCCGGCCCGACACCGCCCACGCCCGCCTGCTGGTCGCCACCCGGAATGCGGTCAGCCTGAGCGCTTTTGACGGTGCTCCCGACCTGGCCCACGCCGCGGTCTGGGCGCTGATCCACACCGCCCAAAACGAGCACCCCGACCGCATCGTTGTGCTCGACACCGACAACACCGCCGCCAGCAACGACAACCTGCTGACCGTCGCCGCGACCCGACCGGTCGGCGAGCCGCAGTTGGCCCTGCGTCACGGTGTGGCCCACATCCCCCGCCTGGCCCGCCCGTTGATCCTGACCCCACCGGATGCGCCCGACTGGCAGTTGGCCAGCACCGGTCGAGGTGACCTGAGCAACCTGACCCTGGTCCCGACGAATTCGCCCATGCTGGCCCCCGGTCAGATCCGCGTTCAAATTCGGGCGACCGGGCTGAACTTCCACGATGTGGTCGTGGCGTTGGGCGCCATCGCCGACGAGAACATGGGCAGCGAAGCCGCCGGGATCGTCCTCGAGGCCGCGCCCGGCAGTTCGCTGCGTCCCGGGGATGCGGTGATGGGCTCGTTCACCGACAACGCGTTCGCGCCCACCGCGATCGCCGACGAACGGATGGTGGTGCCGGTCCCGGCCGGGTGGTCGTTCATCCAGGCCGCGTCGGCGCCGGTGGCGTTTTTGACCGCCTACGTCTCTCTTGTCGAGATCGCCGGGCTGTCGGCGGGGCAGCGCGTGCTCATCCATGCCGGGGCCGGCGGTGTCGGGCAGGCCGCCATCCAGATCGCACACCACCTGGGTGCCGAGGTGTTCGCCACCGCCCACCCGAGCAAGCATCACGTGCTCACCGGGCTGGGGTTGGACCCCGGCCACATCGCCTCGTCGCGCACCCTGGATTTCCGCGACGCCTTCCGCGCCGCCACCGACGGCCGGGGCATGGACGTCGTGCTCAACAGCCTGGCCGGAGAGTTCATCGATGCCTCGCTGCAACTGCTGCCGCGCGGGGGCAGCTTCGTCGAAATCGGCAAGACCGACCTCCGCGCTGCCGCCGAGGTTGCCGCCACCCACCCCGGGGTCGACTACCAGATCTACGATTTGGCCAGCGCACCCGCGGAATCCCTGCAGCCGGCCTGGAAGACCCTGTCCGAGTTGTTCGNCTCCGGCGCCCTCAAGCCGCTGCCCACCACCAGCTACGGCCTGCTGAACGCCCCCCAGGCCTTCCGCGACATGAGCCAGGGAATCCATACCGGGAAGATCGTCCTGCTCCCGCCCCCGGCGCTGGATCCCGAGGGCACGGTGCTGATCACCGGGGGCACCGGAATGCTGGGCGCGCTCTTCGCCGAACACCTCGTCACCCACTACGGCGTCACGCACCTGCTGCTGGTGTCGCGCAGCGGCCCGGCCGCTTCCGGTGCCGCGGAACTTCAGCAGCGCCTGACCGAGCTGGGCGCCCAAGTCACCATCACCGCCTGTGACACCGCCAACGCCACCGACGTGGCCGCAGTGCTGGACGGCATTCCCGCTCGGCATCCATTGACCGCCGTCCTGCACGCCGCCGGGGTCCTGGAAGACGCCGCGGTGGCCGACATGACCGCCGACCAACTCGACGCGGTCCTGGCCGCCAAGGCCGACGCCGCCTGGCATCTGCATCGCCTCACCGCCGACCGCGACCTGGCGGCCTTCGTCCTGTTCTCCTCGGCCGCGGGCATACTGGGCAGTCCCGGGCAGGCCAACTACGCGGCCGCCAACGCCTTCCTCGACGCGCTGGCCCGCCAGCGCAACCACACCCGACAAGTGGCCACCAGCCTGGCCTGGGGTTACTGGCAAACCCCCAGCGGCATGACCGCCCACCTCAGCACCACCGACCTGACCCGCCTGGCCCGCACCGGCCTGACCCCCATCACCAACGAGCACGGCCTGGCGCTGTTCGACGCCGCGCTCGCCAGTCAGCGGGCCAACCTGCTGGCCAGCCCCTTCAACACCGCCGCGCTGACCCGCCAAGCACGCCGCAACGCCCTCCCCGCGATCCTGTCGACGCTGACCACCAGCCGCCCCCGCGCCAGCGCCGCCAGCGCCCGCAGCCTGCAGGCCCAGCTGGCCACCCAAACCCCCGAACAGCAACGCCGCGCTCTCACCGCGATGGTCACCGCCACCACCGCCGCCGTGTTGTCCCACCCGGACCCGGCGGCGCTGGATCCCGACCGTCCGTTCAAAGACCTGGGCATCGACTCACTGACCGCCCTGGAACTGCGCAACACCCTCAACCAACACACCGGCCTGGCCCTGCCGGCGACCCTGGTCCTCGACCACCCCACCCCGGCCGCGCTCGCCGCCCACCTGGCCGACCTGCTCACCGACACCGCCGCGCCCCCGGCCCCGGCGGCTCAGGTCGGCACGCGTGGCGACGAGCCGGTCGACAACAGGCTCGCCTACGTGGATCAAGCGATATTTCTCGCGATGCGCGCGGTTCACGGCACGCTGACGCAGTTCACGTGGCTCTATGACCATGCCGTCGATGTCGATGCGTTACGGCGTTTTCACCGCAACCTGGGATGCGGGTTGTTGGGCCGCAAGATCGAACGGTCTCCGTTACCGTTCGCGCGTGATCGCTGGGTCAAGGCTGCGGCGACGGACGACATCGATATCGCCGCGGCGCCGCGGCCGCGCGCCGCGGTGAGCGCCTGGCTCGACGAGCGGGCGCGCCTGCCCATCGACCCCGAGTGGGGACCCGGCTGGCATCTCGGGGTGCTTCCCCTCGACGACGGCGGGGCCGCGGTGAGTCTGGTGGTTTCGCATACGCTCGTCGACGGGATCGGGCTTGGCCAGGCGATAGCCGAGGCCGCCGAGGGCAGAATGCGCGACTTCGGCTACCCGCCCGCGGGATCGCGCACCCGCAGGCGCGCCGTGCGTGAGGACTTTCGGCAAACCGTCAAAGATCTGCCCGACATCACGAAGGCCTTCGTCTCCGCGGCCGGAAAAATCTGGCCCGACCGCAAACAATTCACCTCATCGATCAAAGCGGCACCACCTGCCCCCAGGACCGCCGACGACGACCAGGTGGTCGAGGTGCCCGCCCTGACCGCCTACGTCGGCCTGGCGGAATGGGATGCGCGCGCGAAAAGCCTTGGTGCAAGCAGTAACTCGCTGGTAGCGGCAGTCGCGTGCAAGCTTGCGGTGCGGGCGGGGCGCGTTCACGACGACGGCACGGTCACCCTACGATTCCCGGTGACGCTGCGCACCGAAGACGACACCCGCGGCAACGCGCTCACCGTGGTCGACGTCGCAGTCGACCCGACGCACGCGGCGACGGATCTCGGGGACATGCACGCCAAGATCACGCGAGAAATTCTCGCGGCGATGAAGAACCCCGACGAGGAGTTTTTGTCGACATTCCCACTGGCGCCCTTGGTTCCCAAGCGGTTGAACCGCAGGCTGGCAGGCATGGCGGCGGGTGGCGCCAGCCATCCGGTCACCGTCTCCAATGTCGGTGACCTGCCCCCGGCGGTGAACCGGCCCGACGGCACCGACGCCGACTATGCGTACATGAGGTCCGTCGAGCCCGACATCAAGCAGAGCACCCTCGAGCACATCGGCGGACAACTGTTCGTGGGTTCGGGGCGCAGCCGCGGGAAGATCTTCTTCAGAATCTCCGCCTATGTTCTCGGCCGGCCGAATACTCACGATGAGCTGCGGGAGATGGTGTCGCGCACGTTCGCCGAATTCGATCTGACTGCAGAAATCGATTGCTAGCCTTGATCTTTCGCGTGACCCGGCCGGGTGGGCCGCCGGTCGGGGTAGGGTGGTGCCCAGCATGCGACCTTTCATGACGCTTCGCCCGCGCCGAGGGCTCCGGCATGAGCCCTGAAGCCCAGCGGCTGGGGCCGCGCTCGTGGCAGGCAGGACTGGATGCCGGTAGTCCAGTCGAAACCGAAGAACCGCCCAGGGCGCTGCAATTGAACGAGCCGAGCACCCGGCGCAGACTCGTGTACGCGCTCGTCGGACTGCTGGTGCTGCTTTATCTGGCGTCGTGGGTTGTCTTCGCGAGTATTTACGAACCTGATCTGCAATTCTTCCCGTACTACGCGGTCGATTACAGCCAGGGCTTTGTCAGGCGGGGACTCGGCGGCGAGATCCTCAATCTCTTTCCCGCCGACCTGTACTTCACCGGCCTGCTGATTTTGCGCTGGCTTGTGCCGGCGCTCTTCGGCGTCGGCATCGCAGCGGTGGCGTGGACGGTGGCAGTCAGATTCGGCCGCTCAGAACGCCGGCTGATGCTGGCCCTGCTCGCCCTGGTGCTGCCGTTCGGCTTTGTGCACGCCGTTGTGTTACCAACGCCCGACCTTCTCGGCGAGGCCGCGCTGGCAGCGTTCGCGGTGGCGCTCGCCTCGGCGAAGAGGGACCGATCGCTACCGGTTGCGAGCGGCATTTACGGGATCGCGGTTGCGGTGCTGACGCTCATCCACGAGGCAGTTCCGTTTCTGCAGGCGCTCGGCGCGATCCTGGCAATCGTCGTTCTGGTGCGCAGTTCCGCCGAAATTCAGCGCCTGAGCGCACTACTGGCGGTGGGCCCGGGCTTGGTCGTCGTGCTGGCGATAGCGTTGCTGCGACGGCAAGACGTCTCGTCCCATTGCGCCCGGTTGCCGCACAGAGCCGTCCGCTGGGCGCCCGGCCCGAATCCGAGCGGCGCACACGCCTACGTGGACTATCACGACTGGACGTGTCGCTTCATCACCGTCACCACCAGAAAAACTCCTCTGATCGGGCCCAACCAGATCGGCTGGGCCCCCTTGATCATGTCGACAATGGCGGGGATCGTCATCCTCACGCTGACGATGCTTGTCATCAGGGGTATTTCCGGCGTGCCCTTCGCGCGAGTTCGCCACGCCGTGCGGGGACGGCTTGCGTGGATAACTCTGGCGGTGCTGTTGGTGCTTCCGGTTTACGCCACCTCAGCCGATTGGACCCGATGGTGGATCGCGATCTCCTTCGATGTGGGCGTCGTTTACCTGCTCTACGCGAGCCGTCAACCCGAATCCACCCGACCGGCCACCAGAGCAACCCGGGCCTGGTTCGCGGTCGCGATCGTCTTTTTTGCCCTGGCCCCGATCCCCGCTGCAATCAACACCGAGCAGTCGGTGCGGGGCCTGGTCACCCACTGCTCGCAGCTGGTGAATGACCCCATGTGGGTGGGGATCTGCCCCTGATCGACGGGCGATGTCGACCAGACCGAAGTTCCTGGTCGGCCCTGACCGGCCCCCGATCGTGAATCGACCCGGCCTGCTCGACACGTGTGTGATAATTCCTCGACTCCACGGACTCCTCCCCTTCCCAGGTAGGTGACCTTGCACCCGGCCGACAGTGTTAGCCCGACCGCGGCACCAGCCGGTTCACGCTCGGCACAGACGAAATTTCGCCCCGACATCGAGGGCCTGCGCGCCGTCGCGGTAGTGGCCGTCGTCCTGTTCCACGCGGACGTGCCGGGGGTCGGTGGCGGGTTCGTCGGCGTGGACGTGTTCTTCGTCATCTCGGGCTTTCTGATCACCGGGCTGCTCTGGCGCGAGGCGAACACCACCGGCACCGTCCGGCTGCGCCGCTTCTACGGGGCGCGGGCCCGCCGACTGCTGCCGGCGTCGGCCACGGTCGGCGTGATCACCATGATCGCCGCGGCTGTGCTGTTACCCCCGCTGCAGGTCCCACTCGTCATCGATGACGGCATCGCCAGCGCGCTGTATGTCGGCAACTACTGGTTCATTGCGCAACAAGTCGACTACTTCGCCGCGACCAGGGCGGCATCGCCGTTCCAGCACTACTGGTCATTGGGCGTCGAGGAGCAGTTCTACCTGGTGTGGCCGGCCCTGATCATCGGTACGGCCTGGCTCATCCGGCTGCTGCGGCGGCGCACCCGGGCCGGGGCGACCTCCTCGAAACGCCCGTATCTGTTGGTCCTGGCGCTGGTGGCAGCCGTGTCGTTCGCGCTGTCGCTGGCGGTCACCTATGTGGCGCCTTTTGTGGCGTTCTTTTCGTTGCCCACCCGCGCCTGGCAGTTGGCCGCCGGCGGCCTCGTGGCGCTGACCGCCGGCCGGTGGCGCCGGCTGGCCCCAGGGACTGCCGCTGTGAGCGGATGGTCCGGGCTGGCGCTGATCCTGCTGGCCTGCACCTGGCTGGGTCCGGCCACGCCGTATCCGGGTACCGCCGCGCTGTTGCCCGTGCTGGGCGCGGCGCTGGTGATCGGCGCCGGCTGTGCCGCGCCGTCGCAGGGATGCGGCCGCATCCTGGCGGTGCGGCCGATGCGGGCGATCGGCCGGGTGTCCTACTCGTGGTATCTGTGGCACTGGCCGGTGCTGNTGCTCGCAGCGCCGTTGCTGNGCCACCCCCTCGGGCCGGCCGGCAGGTTGGCAGCGGTCCTCGTCTCCGGTGGCCTGGCGGTGCTGACCCTGCGGTTCATCGAGAACCCGCTGCGGTTCGCCGCCCCGATACGCCGCTCCGCCCTGGCCAGCCTCGCGCTCGGCGGCGCCGCCACCGCGATGGCGGTCGCCGTGGGTGTGGCGCTGCTGGTATCGATTCCCGTGCCCGTCGGGCACGGCCCGGCGGGCNCGGCGCTGTCCATCACCGTGACGCCGCCTCCCGCAGGCTCCACCATCAGCGCCTACGACGCGGCGGTGCAGCAGGCGTTCGCGCAGGTGCAGGCCGCGGTCATAGCATCGGCCCAGCTCAACGCCGTCCCGTCGAACTTGAATCCACCGCTCACCGGGGCGGCGGCGGAGTTCAGGGCCGAGTTTCACAACGGCTGCCTGCGCAATCTCACCGACGTCGGGCAGCCCGAGTGCGCAACGGGCGACACCGCATCGACGACGACGGTCGCCCTGCTCGGCGACTCGAATGCCACGATGTGGAGCACGGCGTTCCAGGAGATCGCCACGCAGCGGCACTGGCGGCTGGAGACCCTGGGAAAGGGCGCCTGCACGCCGATGGACTTGCCCATCAGCGACGCCATCCGTCGCGCGGTGTCCAACGCCCTGTGCCGGCAGTGGCGCGCTGAGATTCTCGACCGGCTACAGGCCGAGCACCCGCGGCTGGTCGTGGTGAGCATGTACCGCGGGTACGGCTTCGGGCACGGCTACACGCCGGGGTTCACTTCCTACGACCCGGTGTGGAACGACGGCCTGGCCCGCCTGGTGCAGCAGCTCAGGCGCGCCGGGTCGCAGGTGCTGGTGCTCGGGCCGATCCCGGCTACGCGCATGGCGGCGCCGATCTGCTTGTCCGGGCATCTCGATGACGCGAGCGCCTGCACATCGCCGAGATCGACGTCGGTCAACAAATCCGGCGTCGCCGCCGAGTCCGCCGCCACCCTGGCCGCCGGCGGGCGATACGCCGACGTCACCGACTTGTTCTGCACAGCCGACCGCTGCCCGGACATCGTCGGTAACACCCTCGTGTACTTCGACGGCAATCACATCACACTCGAATACGCCCAGGCGTTGGCCCCGGCAATCGGGGCGCTGGCCGACCGCGCGCTCGCCCACAGTTGACAAACCTGGAATCGATCCGGCCTGTTTGGCAGGTGTGTGATAATTCGTCGACTCTACGAACTCGTCCTCTTCGCAGGTAGGTGAGCTTGCACCCGGCTGACAGCGTTAGCCCCACCCAAGCAGTCCCGAATCGGCGCTCGGAAAAAAGGGGGTTTCGCCCCGACATCGAGGGCCTGCGCGCCGTCGCGGTCATCGCCGTTGTCCTGTTTCATGCCGACATACCCGGTGTGGGCGGCGGATTCGTCGGCGTGGACGTCTTCTTCGTGATCTCGGGCTTTTTGATCACCGGGCTGCTCTGGCGCGAGGCCAGTGGCACCGGCACCGTCCGGCTGGCCCGCTTCTACGGGGCGCGGGCCCGCCGGCTGCTGCCGGCGTCGGCGGCGGTCGGCGTGGTGATCATGCTCGGCGCGGCTGTCCTGGTACCCGCGTTGCTGTCCCGAGGCATCATCCGCGACGGCATCGCCAGCGCGTTGTACGTCGGCAACTACCGATTCATGCTCCAGGGCGTCGACTACCTCGCCACCAACCTGCCGCCGTCGCCGTTCCAGCACTACTGGTCGTTGGGCGTCGAGGAGCAGTTCTACCTGGTGTGGCCGGCGTTGATCATCGCGACGGCCTGGCTGATCCGACGGGTGCGACGGCGTAACGGGGCCGATGCCGGCTCCTCGGCAACCCCGTATCTGATGGTCCTGGCGCTGGTCGCGGCGGTGTCGTTCGCAATGTCGGTGGTGGCCACTCGCCTGGCGCCTCCGGTGGCGTTCTTTTCGCTGCCCACCCGGGCCTGGGAGTTGGCCGTCGGCGGCCTGGTGGCGCTGACCGCCGGGCAGTGGCGCCGACTCCCGCCACTGCCCGCCGCGCTCGCCGGATGGGGGGGCCTGGCCCTCATCGTGGTGGCCTGCACCTGGTTGGGCCGGAGCACGCCCTATCCGGGTACCGCGGCGCTGTTGCCCGTGCTGGGCGCGGCGCTGGTGATCGGTGCCGGCTGCGCCACCCCCGCCCAGGGCTGCGGCCGCGCCCTGGCGGTGCGGCCGATGCGCGCGATCGGCCGGGTGTCCTACTCGTGGTATCTGTGGCACTGGCCGGTGCTGCTGGTGGCGCCTGCGTCAGCGACCGGCTATTCCCTGGGGCGAGCCCTGGTAGCGATCTTGTTCTCCCTCGGGCTGGCCGTGCTCACCCTGCGTTTCATCGAGAACCCGCTGCGCTTCGCCGCCCCGGTGCGCCGGTCGCCCACCCGCAGTCTGGCGCTCGGCGGTACCGCCACCGCGATCGCGGTGTGTGTGGGCGTGGCCCTGCTGGTAGTGGTACCCAGCCCGGTCGGCCATGGCCCGGCAGCGCCCGCGCTGACCGTCAAGGCGGCGCTTCTGCCCGCGGGCTCCGGCATCGCCGCATA
>JGI24721J44947_10008499_pt1 | contig 13445 bp, 14 predicted proteins | sample YelNatPaOPGAMG01_FD_44947 | JGI IMG/M metagenome (IMG submission 44947)
TTAATCGGTGAACTTAGGCAGCGTCAGCCCGGCATGATGACCCTAATCGGCACTGCCATTTCCGTTGCATTCTTTTTTTCTGCAGCAACAGTCTTTGCGCCAATTGGAAACGATTTCTTCTGGGAACTGGCAACATTAATCGACGTGATGCTACTGGGGCATTGGCTTGAAGCACGCAGTGTCCTCGGCGCGTCACGGGCGCTTGAAGAGCTAGTAAAGGTTATGCCCACGACAGCTCATGTCGTGATGGATGGGGAAGTTATGGATATGCCTGTAAAGCATCTACGGGTGGGCAGCGTGGTTTTGGTTCGACCTGGCGAGAAAATTCCATCCGACGGCACCGTAATGGAGGGTGAATCCTACATAAACGAGGCATTGTTGACGGGTGAATCAAAACCTGTACATAAACTGCCCAAAGACAAAGTTATCGGGGGTGCAGTCAACGGTGAAGGAGCCCTTCGGCTGCGGATTGAGCGGACAGGCGAAGAAACCTATCTCATGCAGGTGGTTAAGCTAGTTAGGCAGGCGCAGCAGAGCAAATCCCGCACACAGGACCTCGCAAATCGAGCCGCCGCGCTTCTATTCTATGTCGCCATAGCCGTTGGCGTGGTAACATTTGCTGTTTGGGCATTACTCGCTAACACCCAGTTTGCATTAACCCGCAGCGTAACCGTACTAGTTATAGCCTGCCCACATGCACTTGGCTTGGCTATTCCGCTTGTAGTTGCCCTTTCCACCTCGATAACCGCAAAAAGAGGCATCCTTATCCGTAACCGAAAAGCCTTCGAAGACGCCAAAGATGTAAATGCCGTTGTCTTTGATAAAACAGGCACGTTAACTATGGGGCAGTTCGGTGTAACTGACATTATATCATTTGCCTCGGAGGAGGAACTGTTAGGTTTAACGGCGTCGGTTGAGCGCAACTCTGAGCACGTAATCGCTAAAGCCATCGTTGAATACGCAAAATCAAAGGACATATTGATTCCTGAAAGCATAGGTTTCCAAGCGATCCCAGGCAGAGGGGCTAAAGCAGAAGTCAACGGCAAAATCGTCTACGTGGGCAGCCCAAATATAATAGAAGAACTCAATCTCCAAGCTGATGAGAGGATAGCTGGGCTTCAGAAAACAGGCAAAACAGTGGTTTTCACCGTTATCGACGGCAAATTAGCTGGAGCCTTCGCACTTGCAGATAAAATCCGAGCAGAATCAAGGGCAGCAGTTCAGGCTTTAATATCAAACGGCGTCAAAGTCTACATGCTAACCGGCGACTCCGAACAAGTAGCGCAAGCAGTTGCGGCTGAATTAGGCATCAACAAGTTCTTTTCGAATGTTATGCCTGACCAAAAAGCCGAAAAAATCAAGTTGCTGCAGAAAGAGGGTTACCGGGTGGCGATGGTTGGCGACGGCATAAACGACGCCCCCGCACTCGCAACCGCCAACGTCGGAATTGCCATCGGTGCAGGAACAGATGTAGCTATCGAAAGTGCAGACATTATCCTAGTAAGGAACAATCCTCAAGATGTACCAAAAGCCATCCGCTACTCCAAGCGTACGTACGCAAAGATGGTTCAGAATCTCTGGTGGGCAGCAGGCTACAACATCTTTGCAATTCCACTGGCTGCGGGGGTTTTTGCAGGTTTAGGTGTGGTGGTGGATCCTGCGGTAGGCGCGATTTTGATGTCTTTGAGTACTGTTTTGGTGGCAATAAACAGTCAAACTTTACGTAGGGGCGAAGCATAGTAGAGTTTAAGGCGTAGTTTTGCAGACGATTGGCGCCTCTGTGGGTTTTTGTCGCTTGCTTATCAGGTACATGAGTAATGCGGAGGCAGCAGCCAGTGCCGCCAAAACCAACACTGTATAGACTGAGCCAACGTAGTTAGGCAAAACTTCGTAAACTCCAGCCAACCCAAAAACCACAAAGATAACGGCGGATAACCATTTCAGTGTACGCTGGGGGATACGCCTACAGAAAACAATGCCTAGGACTATTCCGATTCCGTCGGCAACCAGCATCGCCAAGGCTGCACCTACCAGAACGCTGATTGGACTCTGGTATGCGGCGGCTAAACTAAGAGTTGCCAACTGGGTTTTGTCGCCGAATTCAGCTACAAAAAAGGTTACGCCAACCGTTGCGATTACTCCAAAGCGGAAGAGCTTAATTTTCTCTTCTTTCATCTGCTCCTGATGTACAGTCCAAATACCGAAGGCTACAAACGAAACTGATGCTGCCAACGAGATAGCGTCGATGGGTACGAAGGTAATTAGCACTTGGCCGATGGCAATAACGATGGCAAAGTTGGCTATGGTTCCCAGAAAAACCGCTAAAAGCACTTTATAGGCATTGTATTTTGCTGCGAATGCCATGGCTACAAACTGGGTTTTGTCACCCATCTCAGCCAGCACAACCAAAACAAAGGCTGCAGTGAAGGCGGCTAAACTCAAGTCAACCAAGACTGCTCACTGTAAGGGAGGCTTTGCGATTTTTTTGTTATTTAGCGTTTTGGTCCACTGAACAAATTCCTGTGATGGCACATTATCATGGTAGAGCTGTTTACGTTTTGATTCCAAAAAAAGATTTTCTTTTCCCGCATATTCTGCAGCAGTCATAATATCGTGTTTTACTTGCTGGGCTTTCTGGAAAACTCTCTCCATCTTTGAGCGCCAAAACTCATCTCGCAAGGCGTGATGCTCCAATACCACCGTCGGCACCGCCTCAACGATGCGCTCGAGATTGTGGAGTCCCTGCTCAAGTTGCGCTTCCTCCACACGGAACCCTGCAAGGTAGAGCGGCGGACCACCCAGCATGATCACAGTGGGTTTAGCAGCCAAAATAAGCTCTGTTGTGTGATTGGACATCGGTCCCTGCACGTCGGGAGCATGCATAAACCGCTCGCCACCGCGCTCTATGGTTGCCATTATGACATAGCCAAGTGTGGAGTTGTCTGAGCCATGTGCAACCGCCTCGGAGAAGCACAGTTTTGTGTCACCGAAAGCGAAGGTTTTCCCGTCTGCGGCTTCCAAGCTTTTGGCATGTTTTCCCCCTGTTTTCTGGAACATCCATGCCCGCTGCCGCTGGCTTGCATTAATGTTTTCTTTGGGATTCTTTGCTAAAATGATTTTGTTCTGATAGATTTGCCGTGCTGTTTCGCCGTCGTCTGTCCAGTTGACAACCCAGTCCTCATAGCTTGGTGTATGATGGTCAAAGTGGTAGTGGCTAATGGTGGTGACTGCGGCTTTGTCGGCGGCTTCGGCGATGGATTGGCGCAGGCGCTGGATGGTTTGGAATTCGATGGGGTGCGGCGGCAGGTTGAAGCGGTAGGGGCAAAGCGAAATGCCTGCATCCAACAGTATCACTACATCAGAGGTCGCAACTAGCGTGCACATGGAGCGGACGCCAAAACTCTCTGAAGCCAAAGGAGTGACTTGGATTTTTGATAGAGGATTTGTTGTTTCCATTGTTGCCGATAACCCTGCTATTGCTAGGATTGTGGGAGTAAAAGCTTTCCCGCCGCCGTTGCTGTGCATCTACAGTCACAACGCTTTAAGTGCCAAGCCACAGGCAGATACATGTTAAAAGGCGACTTTTTATGGGTTCACCACTAACTGAAGCAGAAAACCTTGAAGTTGCCACTTTAGCGGCTGGCTGTTTCTGGTGTACCGAAGCTGCATTCAGCATCATAAAGGGCGTTGAGCGGATTGAACCTGGATACACTGGCGGCGTGGTACCTAACCCAACTTACGATGACGTTTCAACTGGGCAAACTGGGCACGCCGAGGCAGCGCAGATTTACTATAATCCTAAAGTCATAAGCTACCGTGAAATCCTCGAAATCTTCTTCACCATACATGACCCAACCTCTCTTAACCGCCAAGGCGCCGACGTAGGCACACAGTACCGATCCGCCATCTTCTACCACAACGAAGAACAGAAACAGATCGCCCAAAAACTGATCGACGAATTAAACACGCAGGGTATATGGGATCGCCCAATCGTCACCACAATTGAACCGCTACAGCACTTCTACAAAGCCGAAACCTACCACAAAGACTACTATAAAAAGCACCCCAAAGAACCCTACTGCCAAGCCGTGATTGCACCCAAACTTGCGAAGCTACAGGCGCATTTTGTAGACAAAATCAAGGTGACCTTATGATGCAGGAAACATTATCCAGCGCCGATATGGTTCTGCGGGGCATCGAAGCCGCCGCTGAAAACCAATTCTTACCCATCATTGGACCCTACAAAGGCAAGTATCTTGCTGAAGAAGTGCGTAAAGCTAAGCCCATGCATGTGCTTGAAGTTGGCACTCTCATCGGGTACTCTGCGATTTTGATGGGCAAAGAGATGCCCCATGATTCAGAAATCGTCACCATCGAAATCCACCGAGATGAAGCTGAACTTGCTGCACAGAACGTTACGAAAGCCAACATTCCCGCCAAAGTCACCATTATAAACGGCAACGCCATCGATGTTATCCCGACTCTGCGGGGGCCATTCGATTTAGCGTTTATCGATGCGGAGAAAAAAGAGTATATGCAGTATCTGAACTTGGCTGAGCCGAAGCTGCATGGGGGCACGGTGGTGTTTGCGGATAACGCCGGCATGTTCGCAGATCAAATGACTGATTACCTGAGGTATGTTCGCAACAGCGGCAAATATAGAAGCCGCTATATCCAAGTGGGCGACGACGGGGTTGAAATCAGCGTTAAACTCTAGGCAACCTCGTTTAATCTTCAGCCTTGGCGCCTCGGTCTCTTTATTGTCAACTTTTCAGGCGCCGCTACAAAGATTTTTGGGACTTCGAAATTTAAGCTTGTTCAACATTCTTTCACATCCCACCGCCGTGACCCCAACTTAAAGGTATATTGGGCATGTGAGGAAAACGGTTATCCCACACCATATGGAGACTAAAACGCAATCCAAAACCAAATAGCAGCTTGTTTCTTCAGCATTCTTGTGGAAATTCTAAAGCTGCCATAGACGAAGCCTTCAAGATCAAAATGTATTAACCCGATTGTATCTATGGCGCTTCTTCGGTTTGGGTTTCCTTAGGCGCTCACCACATTTGAGGCAGTACGCTACTCCATTAGAGACGGGGAGGGGTTCACCGGCTGGCCAAAAGTGTTTATGTGAACATTGAAGGTCAAAATCGAAGAGTTGCCTTTCATAATCCTGAGGGTTGCTGATGATGTCTTCTTTGAGGGAAACATTGCTTTTTATTATTTCATGGGGAGGGTAAATTTTAGCGGGGACTACAGGTTTCGGTGCTACGGTGACTCTTTCGGTTTCCGTTGCAGCAGCCTTTTTGATTACGTGAGCGGTTTGTGCTTTGGCCAGTTTGCCTATCAATTCTCTGTGTTTGGGAACAACTTTGGCAGGGACCACTGAGTTAGCTGGAGTGACAGGTTTAACTATAATAGTTGGCTTGACAGGAACCACGGCTTTAGCTACCTTAGTCGGGGGCACCGCTTTAACTATACGGCTGGTTGATGTTTTATTTTTGAGTTTAATCAGCGGCGCAGTGGTTGATGTTCCACAGTCAGGGCAGCTTTCACTATATTCTGGGAGTCTGCGTCCACATTTTCGGCAAAACGGCATAGGCTCACTTTGACTTTTTAGGGAAAAGATAACGTGGCAACCTTTAAACTTTAACGACTAAAGGCAGCAATGTCGCGGGTTACCTGAATGTTTAAAGGCATTTGAAGGGTGTTTCTGGGTGGGTGGGCGATGACGAGTCTGGCCCCGCAGACGCAAGGATGATGTGGATCTTGAGTGCGGACGACGCTAACGATGACGACTTCAAGCTTGACTTGAATGCCGAGTTAACGCCTCAAGAGCTCACCTAAAATAAATAAAATAAAACACTTTTTGGCAGTCATCAAAGAAAGGAGTCTTTATCTTTCTTCAGTTGGTTTCTGCCATAACTCCAGCTTTTCTTTCTTAAGTTCCGTTCGTTTACGCTGCAGGTACTTGTAGACAGTGTGGTGTTGGCAGCCTTCAATTATCATTTGGATGGCGTTGCGTGCAGTGTCAGCTTGCTCGAAGCTTCCGATTATGCCCACGGTGTGTCCATACACAACGACGTCGGCTTCGCTGAGTTCTTCGATGAGCTTTCGGGTTTTGCCGTCAGCGCCGATGATTCTGCCCTTGATACGCTTAACATCAGATTCGCTGCGACCAAAAATCAAGCGTAGATCTACCATGTCGAAGATGTCGTCTTCGTTTCGGATTAAGCGGAAAGCGGTTTCGGGCGGGAAACCTCTGCCGATGGCTGTTGCAACATCCTTTGCCTTAAGCAAGACAGATGGGTCACGTGCTTTCTCGGTCAGCGTTATTGTGACACTACCTTCGGAGTCCACATCCAGCTTTACGCCTAATTGCTCTTCTATGTACTGTTTAGTTTTGCCTTCAGGGCCAATTAGTATTCCAACCCTTTCTTTGGGGATTCGCACGAAAGTGTCTGGTCCAGACATTATTTTCCAACAACCATCTTATGCAATTCTTCAATAGGTGTTACATTAACGTTTAGGCGGCTAAAGAACCTATTCAGGTTCGTCAAATCGCGCCTGAGCATGAAGTCAGCCATCGGATGCTCCACAGAGACTGATTGTGAGAGGTCAAAAATGAGGGGTTTACCCTTCCACAGCATAATATTGTATTCGCTTAAGTCGCCATGTACCAACTTGGCTTTCTGATAAAGCCGCTTGAGATAAGTAACCAGTAACTTATAGGCGCGCTCGGGATTTTCAGGCGGACTCTCTTTTAGTGACGGCGCAGATACGCCTGCTTCACCGATGAACTCCATAACAACGACGTTGCTTTTTACGGCGATTGGCTTTGGCACTGGCACTTTAGCCTCTGTTGCCTCCCGTAGGTTGCGGAATTCTTTCTGTGCCCAAATTGCCATTAATGAGCGGGTGTCTTTTTTTATATTTTTGAAGCGGGGGTCGCCTTCGATATATTTTATCATGCCCTTCTTGAATTCTGCCGAAGAAGTCAAGTAAATCTTTACAGCTAAATCCTTGCCGTCTTTAGTTGTTGCCCAATACACTTTGGCTTCTTTGCCACTGCTTATAGCACCGTTGAGCTCGTAGAAAACGCCGCTGTTAAGCAAATCAAACACAACCATCCGCGTCGTCTGATCAAACACTTCCTCGACAGTGGCTCGTTCATCAGCGCGGTTATGGATTAGCATTTTGTCTCTGCGTTCCACTGCTTTTTCGCGGTGGGTTAGACGTTCACGGGCTTTATTGGACATGGATGGTCACAGAGCTATAAGATGTCGGGTATTTAAAAGCAATCAAACCAAGCAAGCCCAAAAACCTAAAGGAGGGTTAAAATGTTTTAGTTTTCTTCTCCAATGTTGTTAAAAATGGAGTTTAGAGGGTTAAGAGGCCTTTACGCCTCAAAGTTTCAGCCTGAGCATGCGTGTAACGCCAAACAACGTCGCCGCGTGTGTCGGTCTGGAAGTCCCAGGGGGCAACAATAACTATGTCGCCTTCACGTATCCACACCCGTCTTTTCATTTTTCCACGTATTCGGCAGAGACGTTCCGCGCCGTCTTGGCATTTAACCATGATGCGGTCGAATCCAAGCAGTTTCGTAACTACACCTAAGACTTCACCCTGACCGGGGTAAGTCATCTCGCTTATTGCGCCTTCACTTAACACTTTTTTCTTTCCCAAACGCTATGCCTCAGTTAATCAGATTTGTGTACAATAGTTTCTACTCACTTAAAAGGCTAATTATCCAAGATGCTTGATTTAAAAAGAAAAAGCAAAAAGCCTCTCTTAAACAAGACGTAGCAGACAACAGCCACCGCTTCTTTAACAGTGAAACAAAGAATTTAGCCAATCTGCTTGCAGTTTACTCCACAACCAACCTGCAATCCGCCGCAAACGCAGAAACCAAAAAGCAGTTGTCAGCCAGACCTACAGGAAGAAGAAGGGCAAAGAGGGGTCCGCCACCATCCTAAGAATAGAAAAACGAACATGTTATAACTGCTGCCTTATTTTCTGTGCCATTTCATCAAGCACTGATCGCTCAGCTTCTTTGAGTTCACTAAACCTAGGCAAGGTTTGACCATTAAACCGCGGCACCACATGAATGTGAAAGTGGAAGATGTCTTGTCCCGCTGCTTGACCGTTCTGCTGGATGATGCTGATGCCGTCAGCGCCTGTGGCTTTTTTCACGGCAACGGCAAGTTGCTTGGCAACTTTGTAGATTGAGCATATGTCTTTTTGGGGAATGTCAAAGATGTCTACGTAGTGGGGTTTGGGGATAACTAGTGTGTGGCCTAGATTCAATGGTCGGATGTCGAGGAAAGCCATAACGCTGTTGTCTTCATAGATTACGCTTGAAGGTGCCATTTTAGCCACTATCCTGCAGAATATGCATGATTGATCAAACGGCAAATCTGTCACAGCCCAACCAGTAAGGGAAGACATCAATCAGTTTATATGTTATGCCTCTTCATTTTAGCTTAGTAAGGTTTGAGATTTATGACTGAACTAGAAGATAAAGTACGCAAAGAAGTAGGCAAAGTCCAAGACCCCGAAACCGGCCAAACCTTTGAGGAAATGCAGATGATCCAAAGCGTAAAAGAAACATCTCCAGGCGCAGTCACCGTTGAATTTGTCCCAACAAGCCCCTTCTGCCCAATCGCATTTAAACTCGCAGCAGACATTCGGGATGCAGCAAAGAGCGTTTCAGGCGTAGAAAAAGCAGTGGTTTACTGTCGCGGTCACGCTATGGAAGAGCAAATTAACGAAATGACAAATAAAGCTTAAGCTTTTTTGTTTTTTCCCTTTTCTTATCTTGAGTTTTGATACGGAAAAATTGGGAAGAAGAGTTTACCCTTTTTACTTCATTCTACTGAACGCCCAAGTGCCTATCGCGATCATTATGGCGTCGAAGAGCGCGACTACACCTATATCTACCCATAACGGTTGCACCTGAAGGGGCGTCCAGGCAGAACCTAGCATTACATGGCGGAGTGCGTCAACACCATAGGTTAAAGGGTTCCATGCTGCAATGTCCGTTAACCAAGTGGGGAGATCGCTGCCTTTTAAAAGAAACAGTGCTCCGCTTAGAAAGAACAGGGGCAAATTCACAAACGTCTGGATAGCGCCGAAACCTTCGAGGTTGCCCATGAAGCTTGCGATGGTTAAGCCGATGCTTACTAAGCCGAAGGTGATGAGGAACATCAGAGGCAGCGCATACAGGAAAGTTACTGGGTCAATGGGTATACCGAGTGCTAAACCTATGGCGAATACTATTATCCCCTGCAACAGGGCATCTGTGCTGTCGCCAACCATTTTTCCAACAAAAATTGTGAATCTTGACACTGGCGCCACTAATGTTTCTTTCATGAAACCGAATTCTTTGTCCCAAATGACGTTTATCCCCATGAACATAGCGGTGAAAAGCAATGACTGACCGATTATCCCCGGGAGAAGCACCTGCTGATAGTTAAGGTTCCCCGGAAGCGTAAACCGCGTTGCGAAAGCGGCGGCGAAGATCACTAGCCAAAGCACCGGTTGAATAAAACTCGTTACGAGGCGAGTTCGGTCGCGGATAAACCGTTTAATTTCTCGCAGCCAAAGCGAATAGAAGCCTCGTCTTTCACTCATCTGATTGCTCTCCTGCGTGCAGCAGCTTGGCCATGCAGTTCTTTGGTGGTGTCTTCACGGATGTTTCTGCCTGTGTAATGCAAGAATACATCTTCTAGGTTTGGTTCGCGGAGTAGCAGGGATTCAACGTAGATGTTGTTTTGGCTTGCCAACTCCATGATGCGGGGCATTACAGTTTTGCCGTTGCGCACGGTTACTTCCAAGGCGCCGTCAACGATTTCTTTGTCGTTAAATCCCAGCCATTTACTTACTAGTTCGGAGAGCTCGTTGATTTTGCTTGTTCTGATAACGACGACATCGCCCTCAAGTGTGTCTTTAAGTTTGGGCGGAGTGTCTAAAACTACGATTTTTCCGTGATCCATGATGCCAACGCGGTCTGAGAGCCTATCGGCTTCATCCATGTAATGGGTTGTTAAAACCACTGTGATGTCATGTGCCTGCTTGAGTTCTTTGATGTATTTCCATATGTGATCGCGAGTCTGCGGGTCAAGCCCAACGGTGGGTTCATCCAAAAACAGCACTTTGGGATAGTGGATTAAGCCGCGCCCTAACTCTAATCTTCGCCTCATGCCGCCCGAATATGTCCGCATCAAACTGTCGGCTCTATCCTCCAGTTCAACCAGTTCTAAGATGCGGTCGATGCGTTCTTTCTGTTCTGAAGGCGGAACCCCATACATGTTGGCGTGGATGTAGAGGTTTTCTCTGCCGGTTAGGCGGTCGTCGATGCTTGGGTCTTGGAAGACGATGCCGATTGAGCGGCGTACTTTGTTTGGTTCTTTTATGACGTCAAAACCGTTGATTATGGCGGTTCCGGAAGTCGGTTTGAGGATGGTGCAGAGCATAGATATCGTTGTGGTTTTGCCTGCGCCGTTGGGTCCAAGCAGAGCGAAAATCTCTCCTGAATCAACAGAGATGTTGAGGTCATCTACCGCCTTAAAAGAATTGTAAGCTTTGGTTAGATGTCGTGTTTCGATAACAGGGGACATAATTTTCAGGTCTTGTTTTAGCAATGAAACTTGTGGCAAATTTAAGGATATTGAAAAAAACAAACAGGAATCAATGTGTTTACTGCTTTAACTGCCTACACATAAAGAGCGAATTTGGCTTTTTCTATTTGTGTGGGTGTGGCGGTTTGCGGGGTGCCACAAGATGGCAGTTGGAGGCGGTTGCTTTTTGGGTTTGCAATTTTTTTGGCGTCTGAGGCGGTGTGGTGTGGGGTTTTCTTCCACACTCCATACATGCTTCTATGTTGAAGGCGTCGCGATGTGGATGTGGCGGCATGTATCGACTGCTTTTTTTCTCCGCAAGAACCGCTGTTGAGGCGACGCTTTTGTTGTTCTGCCGACTCTAACCCCCCTCTTAAATAGGCTCAACAAATGAAAGAGTTAAGCGTTGGGCATATAGGCAGGTATAGAGGGGAAAACGGCGGGGCAGAAGCGTCTGCAGAGGTTTCAGCTGGCGGCCTACACGTTTGCCGCAGCTAAAAATTCTTCTAACCCAAAGTTGATGTTGCTGCTCTCAGACGCTCCCTATCCCCTATAAAAAGGCGAAAACTCAACAGAAATCAACCTGTTAATCGCCTGTTTTTCGCCGAACCAGTGTGATTTGGGCACTAACGTCTATCCTGCGCTGCCGGCTTATTGACCTATCTGAATAGGTTCCATTCCGTACGCAACAAAATGGCGAGAATAAAAGTACCTGCACAATTAACCGTTACACCAAAAGGCAAAACTCCAGTTACAAAACAGGTAAGAAAACCAGCAACAGTTGTTAGGCATACCGCGTAAAATCCCCATTTCCTCCAAGTAAAAAGTGCTATGACGGAGCATATGCTAACAACGGAGTATGCGATAAAAAGCGGTATTGACCAAAGCGGAGAACCACCAAAGAAACCAGTGACAAATATGGAAAGAATCGCTCCTAAGGGGAAAAAAGCAAATCTGCATCTGCCCATATTTGAGAGACCACAAACAGGACGTTTCCCAATACGAATAAAGCGTTTCCGAGCAGGAGTATTATAAGCCAAAAGTTTAACCCTCCATCACGCTTCTTGGGCTGGTTTTCAATCATATTTCATTAATTGCTCGGTTGCTGTTTTAAGGTTTTACCGCTCGCCTTGCTTGCACAAGGAATGATTATTGACTTAGAAAGAATTGCAGCTATCCCGCTGTTCCGTAGCCGCTGACTGAAACCGAAGCATCAGACGAGGCTGCGTTGACTTTGGCGTCGACCAGTATTGCCCAGATAATGCTTTGTGAGGAGTAGAGCTGCATCATTTCGTCGTCGCTTAGCCATGCGGAGCCGGCGCTGGTGAAGGTGCGGGTGACTGGGTTGGAGACGCTGTTGTCGATGTATAAGATTCGGATTCGAACAGTGACTGTTTCGTTGTGGCTGAAGCTTCCTGACACAGTTATTTGGGGTTTGAAGCTAAAGATTTTCAGCGGTTTGCAGTCGATGCTTACATTTCCGCCAAACTGCCCATTTGTCCCCAATGGAACCGAAACATCAGTCCTTTGGAAAACGCTGCCTACGCCGCTAATCCAGATGGCATAGGGATTGTGAACCATTGCAGTCCAGTTGCCCAAGAAGCTGACGCCGCCGTCAAGGATTGGAGCTGGATCACAGTTCTTATCCAAAGCGATAGCGTACATATCGTTAGGCTGGTTAGCGAAGGATTCAAAGACGACGCCCAACAGCAGTGTCTGGTACATGGAGCCGTCATCCCGCAGCCCAGTTTGGTTGCCGCTGCCGACTTGGCCCATCCAGAAGCGCACGTCTTGGATTTGGCTGTCAGATAGCTCGGCGAGTCGTTCGACGTTGATGCCTATTTGGTTGTCTTGGATGTTAAAGCTGCAACGCTCGATTATGCTGCTGCTGTAGGAGCCTGTGGCGTTGCCGCCGAGGGTGCCGTTGACTGGCGTGCGAAAAGCTATGCCCACGGAGTCGTTGATGAATTGACAGTTCTCGACCTTGTTGTATTCGCTCCAAGTGTTGGTGTTGGCGAATTCGATGCCCACCGACGCATTGATGAATTGGGTGTTGGTGATTGTGGTGGCAAAGGAGTTTTCGACTCGGATGGTACCGTTTATAATGGTTAATCCCGAAATGGATGCGTACTGGCTGGTGGTGTAGTTGTCGCCGACTATAACGATTTTGTGTCCATTTCCCTCTATTGTGGCGCCGTCGCTGACGATTTTAGCGTTAAGCTTGTTTGCTACATATACGTCGTCGGTTAACTGGTAGGTTCCAGCGTTGAGGTAGACTGATTTGCCCTCTGCCATGGCGGCGTTGATTGCGCTCGATGCGCTGGCTGGCTGGTCGGAGACGTAGCCTGTAAGCATGTTTTTGAGTTGGTAGCCTCCACCGTTCTGTGAGAGCACATAATCATAGTTGACGACGTTGGTTATGTTGGCTTGGCGGGTGCCCTCCAGAATCAGATACGTGTTGACGCCCGTTAGTACAAGCAGAACTGCGAGGACGATGGCAATGGCGCGTTTAGAAAGGAATTTTTTCAGGGCAGTTTTCATTTTGGGGGCTCAGCCGTTTTAAGGTACCATGTAAGGGGCTTTCTTAATTAAATTTATTGACAAAAGCCGCCCAGCGCTGCCTACGCAGTTGGTTATCAGAAACATTAAATCCATCGGTTTAATCACTAATTTTGAGGATTTTATATGCCAGAACTTGATTTTGAAGGAACAGCCACTTGGAATGGTGCAACTGAATGCGGATTGACGGTTAAGGGTCAGCGGATTGTAACTGTGAGTCCTCCGCCGTCGTTTGGGGGAAAAGCAGGCTACTGCACTCCTGAAGAC
>JGI24721J44947_10008506_pt1 | contig 13440 bp, 10 predicted proteins | sample YelNatPaOPGAMG01_FD_44947 | JGI IMG/M metagenome (IMG submission 44947)
AAAAAACGCTAACGATTCCTCTGTAATCTAATCAATAATAGAGATTCAATCCGAATTTTATAATCCAGCCCGGTGTCTGCAATTTTGTTTTGTCTTCAGTAGAGAGTGCACTCCAGTCAAAACTTAGGAAGATTCTCTGGAGATCAAACTTGACCGACAAACTTTTTATTGGATAGTATTCGGTTGTGAACTTTGCCCCCAAGTCAGTGACAAGGCAAAGTTCAGTGGTATCTAAACCAGCACCGTTGAATGTCCACCAGGCAAAGACATCTCTAGCTATGAATCCCAGCAAGAAATGGGCTTTTTCTTGAACCTTGAAAATAGAGAATGAACCTTCTGGAGAAAATGTGATCATATTTAGATTAAGTTTATTACTACCATTTTTTGCGCTTCCATTCCAGTAGCCAAAAAATAATCCCATTCTATTATCACCTGGCATAGGTATACCTATTCCAATCCCCAGATAATCATTCATTCCAATCTTTTCACCACCTAACATTCCGCTGAAAGTCTTATTGAGGTCCTTCAGCGATGGTCCATACCAGCCATATTCAAAACCAAACCATCTTGCCATCTTTTTTGTTGGTTGTGCTGCGGGTCCTTCGCCCACACCAGCACCTGGTGGTGGTCCTGCAAGGACCTGAGATACCATTATAGAAAAGACAATCAATGTTATGGATATTTTATTCATTTGCCAACCTCCATCTGCCAGATATTCATTATACCTTCCTTCTCTTCACCCCTGCAGCCAAGAAAATAGATATATTTGCCATCTGGTGACCAGACCGGGCAGATATCATCTCCAGGATGGAAGGTCATCTGCATAAGGTTTGTGCCATCAGTATTTACAATCCATAGATTACTATTTATACGGGTATTACTGCCCTGATAGGTCCCTTTATTTGAAGAAAAGACGATCTTGTTACCATCTGGAGCGATGTCAAATGTTCCGATACCCCAATCCTCACCACCGATTATGTGTGTCTCTGAACCGGTTGAGAAATTGAGCATCCATAGACCATACCATCCCTTTTGTGAAAGACGTTTAAAAACAATGTTCTTGCCATCAGGTGTAAATTTGGGCATCAACCCCTGGACATACTGGGTCATACTCCCTGTGTTCAGGTCATAGGTCCATATGAACCGGGAATTCTCTTCGACTTCCCATTTGCCTGCATTGGGATTCCATATAACATTATACGAATTGNATGCAATTAAATTTCCGTCTGGAGAAAAACACGGAGAATCTGCATTCTGAGGGGTTGAGGTTGTTATTATTCTTACTGCTGAACCACCTTCTGCCTGGATCAAACAGATTTTTCTGGAACCTTCTTTATAAACATCAAAGACTATTTGCTTTCCGTCCGGAGAAAAGGCAGGATCCGATTCTGTCTCTGAACTGAATGTCCTCTGGATCAAAGCCCTGCTACCAGTGCCGAGGGGTCTCACATAAATATCCCCGTTGCCACTCTTCCAGGAGATAAAGGCGATCTTTGAGCCATCCTTGCTCAATGCAATATGTGATTCTGTATCAACCAGGTCTTCTCTGCTCGTAATCTTTGTTAATCTCAGATACCCTTCTTCACCTGATACCTGCATACGCCAGTATTCAAAGGGCGCAGGACAGCCAGAGAAGAAAAGGCTTAAACCAAGGATTATAGCAAGCGGTAAATTCTTCATATTGCCTCCTTTTTTATCGCTTTTTAAATGGAATGCCTGAAATTTATATGAATGGTTTTTAACCGGACAGGATGGAGAAGGATTTTATAAAAAGGATCTGGTTATAAAACCATCCATACCAGACATTTCGTCATATGATTATAACCAGAATCCTTTATATGTCAAGTCCTTAAATTCCTGATGTTAACTCAAAATCAAAATTGGACCAATGACAATTTTAAATCATAGTAATTTTTATAATATCATCCATCTTTCTCTAAAGTTTTACAAACTTGATGGCAGGTATGAACCTTGTGGATACCCAGCATGCACCGGAAATCTTTTACGCAATCCGACTCGATTATCCACCCTATCTTAATTTTTGTAGTAAATAACTTTTAATAGTTTTGGCAATCAAACTCCTGAATTTTGGCGATTGTTTTTTAGGTTTCGCATCTGCAGGGCTTATTCTCACCATCACACCCCGACGATCGGTAATAATACAGTAACTACAGTTCCGATACCTTTCTTACTGGAGATCAGGATATCACCCTTATGGGCTTCAATAATTCTCTTTGCAATCACCAGTCCGAGCCCGGTCCCATTCTCTTTGGTCGAATAGAAAGGTTTAAAAAGATTCTGCATCTGGTCACTTGATAATCCCTTACCTGTATCTTCAATTCTTATCTCTATTAATCTTTTTATGTCTGGCTCTGCCTGGGTTTCTTTATTGATAATTTGAACTTTATCACGGATTTTTTCCACCAAAGATGTGCGAACCGAGATTATGCCCTTGCCTTCCATTGCCTCAATTGCATTTTCAAGAATATTAACAAATGCAGTGGTGATTTGACCCTCATCGCATCTTACAAGGGGCAGGTCCTGGGCAAATATTATTTTTAGTTTTAATTGTTCAGGAAGAATGTTTTTATACTTTCTCAACAGACTATTCAGTAATTCATTGATATCAACCTGCGTGAATTTTGGTTTATCTATTGACAATACGCGCATAAATCGGTCTGTGGTGGTTCTTAATCGCTCAACTTCTTCTAAGATTGATTCCACACAACCATCAACAATGTCGGCTTTTTTCCCAAACCGTTCTTTACACAACTGATGCATCCTCTGCAGGGTTAGATTTATGGTTGATAATGGATTTTTAATCTCGTGTGCCAGACGCTGGGCAAATCCAGACCATTCCAGTATTCTTAATGATTGCTCCCTTTCTCTGCACAATTCTTTTTTCAATTTTTGAGAATAAAAAAACAAACTGATAACCACAATTATAAGGATGAAAAAAATAACTAAAGATGAAATAAAAAAATTGGATTTAGAAACAATTGCAAACATATTAGGTCCTGTAACTGACAGTAACGAATAACTGTATGGTTCATTTTCGCCAGAACAAACCAAAAGTTTTTTCTTCTGTCCATTACGCACAATTGAAACACCAAATTTACAATTACCTTGTGGATTGTAAAATCCTACCTGCTGCAAATATTCATTCAGAATCAAAAGTTGATTATCTACTGTTCTGGCAAGGAGTTCTGTTGTTCCATCACCATCAAGGTCAGATGCATCAATGAGATTAACCGATTTACCAATATCCTGTATCATTAGAGGGTCAAGATTTGAATTATAAACCCTTATTATGCCATCAGTATTACCGGTTATTATCTCCTTTTTCTCATCCCTGTCAATATCACATACTGCCATACCACAATATTTTTCNCCACTTCTTATAAATTTCTTTGTTTCACCGTCCTTGCCTTCTAAGATGAGAATTTGATTTGGCTCTGACTTATTTCCAGTGCCTTCGCATTCAACAAGCACTAATTCTATTTCATTTTTGTTTTCAAGGCTACCAATCCAGCACAGGGCATCAGAGAAGACACCACCAATCTCCTTATGCCATAAGATACCACCTTTTTTATCAAAAACAATCACATAAGATTTGTTGTCGCCAAATCCATTTACAACACTTCCATTAGAAACTGCAGTCGTGCTCATAATTATTTCTTCTTTACCGTCATTATTGATATCAACTACATAAAGATTCCTCGGACTGCCACCAATCCAGAAATGCCATAGTTCACAATTGTGCTTTAAATCATATGCCATTACACCCCGTGGCATCATATCAAAACCTGTGTTGACCAACAAAATCAAATCTTTGTAATGGTCATCATTTATGTCGCTCAATTTAGCGATGCAGATATCACCATCCCAGCCATCAGGTTTTTTTATATCCTTACCGGTTATGGCTTTAAATTGAAGCTGTAGATTGTTTTCCGAGTATATGTAAATCCAGATATCATTATCTTTTTTGCATCTAAAGACCAGCTCTTCTGGTGGTTTGTTATCGATATTTAGAGAACTTATAAACATATTACTTTCATCAGGGAAATTGATTTGGAAATAACTTGTATTTTTCTGATCGGTCAGGTAATATCTGAACTCCTTTTTTATCAAAAATTCATCTTTACCATCGTTATCATAATCAAGCACAAACAGATTGTCTGCCTGCAATACAAGTTCAGAATTTAAACTCATACCATCTTTATGTGTTAAAATAATAAGATTAAGCAAAATTGTTAGGTAAAGCATATATATTCACTTTTATTATAGCCCTTTTTTGACTATGGTCAAGACACCGATTTAAATTGTATTGACAAATTGTTGTTTATAAATATAATTCACTATGGATCAGGCGATGGCAAAAATCTATAACGATGCACTCCAGGCTTATGAAAAGGGCCAGGTCCGGGAGGCAGTTGAGGGTTTGAGGAAGGTTGCTTCAGCATATCCCAATTACCCTGATGTCCATAATGCACTTGGACTCGCCTATTCTCTTGCAGGAAATTACAAATATGCGATTGAAAGTTTTAAAAAGGCAATTGAACTCAATCCTGAATACATTGAAGCCTATGTAAATATGGCAATCGTATATAATGAACAGTGTCAGTTTGATGAGGCAATAAAATCATTTGAAAAAGCAGCAGCCCTTGAGACAAAGGAAAAGGGATATTCACCGCAGTTAAAGATAAAACTCGCCAATACCTATATGCAACTTGGTGATACCTATTATGAATTACAGGAATTTAAGAAGGCAAGGGATGAGTATCAAAGGGCAATGGAAATAAGCCCTAATTTCCTTGATATAAAATTGAAACTTGCCAGGACATACAATCAACTTGGTGAATATAAAGCAGCAGAAAAATTGCTTCACGAGATATTAAATCGGAATAAAAAATATCTTGAGGCAAAGGTTCTTCTGGGACTCTGCTATTATCAGCAGCGCAAACACGATAATGCAAAAAAAGAGTGGGAAGAGGTTTTAAAGATAGACCCAACGAATATAAAGGCAAAGGCATATTTAAATATGCTGAAGGAGAAAAAGNATGATTAAAAAATTCAAAAAATCAGAATTGAAGGAATTTGAAAAGATATTGCTAAAAGAAAGGGAAAAGATATTGAAAGGAATTGATTATGGCACCGGACAGATTGCTACTACCCAGACCGAGGCATCAGGAGACCTTTCGGCATATGCAAACCATATGGCTGACCAGGGGACCGAAACCGAAAAGAGAGAATTATCTTCTTTAAATATTTCCCGCCAGAGAGAGACATTATTCAGTATTGACCATGCATTGAGAAAGATTGCCCAGGGCCGTTATGGAATTTGCGAAAAATGTGGAAAGTTGATTGAAAAAAGGCGCTTAAAGATAGTCCCTTATGCAAGATTCTGTATCAAATGCACCGCGAAGTAAAAATATCAAATATTTTTTAATTCCGGTCTTTATTGCATTATTTTTAGACCAGATTTCAAAAATATTGATTGTAAACCATCTTACGCCATTTGGCCCACCCCAGGAGGTTATTGGTTCGATACTCAGGTTCAATCTTGCCTATAACCCATATGGCGTTTTCAGTATCTCTTTTGGTCCTCCATACCTCTATTATCTATTCCATATCATTGGGATTATAATCTTTACATATCTCGGGATTGCGCAGAATTCAAAATTCCGGGTCGTCCTTTTTGGTTTAATCGTGGGTGGTGCGCTTGGCAATATCGTTGATCGCATTAGGTTGAAATATGTAGTAGATTTCATCGATATGGGCATAGGTAACCTGAGATGGTTCACCTATAATCTTGCCGACGCCTTTGTTGTGGTGAGNGCAGTCCTTTTAATTATAAACGAACTTTTCTATAACNGCAATAAGAATTAAAATTTAGACCTGTATCGATCTTTTAACTCTGCCTTCTTGCCTTTATTCCAGCCNGATACCTTGCTAAAATAACCCGTTACCCTTGTAATATGGTCAATCTTTTTACTGCCGCACAATGGGCAGGATTCAGATAATCCCCGGGATGTTCGGAAACAGGAATTACAGGTCGTGAATTCTGGAGAAAATGCAATCTGGGCATTGCGTGTATTATTAAATGTCTTAACCACAAAATTGGCAATCGATTCTTTGGGTGGTTGTGATTCACCAAGCCAGACATGAGTTAAGGCACCGGCTTCGATCATATCGTGGAATTTGCCTTCTGTCTTTACGCGTTCAATCGGATCAATTGTCATACCGATGTTTAAATAGGTTGAGTTTGTATAATATACCGAATTGGTTTTGACATCGCCTTTAACCACAGATAATGCCTCATTTGGGAAGTGTTCAATGTCGAGCCTTGCCATACGATGGGCAGCAGATTCCGCAGGGGTTTGCTCCATAACAAAACGCATATTATATTCCCTGGATAATTCCTTCACCCTGTGATACATATAAGATATTACCTTTAATCCGAATTTTAAACTTGCGCTTTCTTCATGCATTTCTTTTCCGGTATGATACTGGACGAGCTCATTCAAGCCCAAAAGTCCGATGAGATATGTGGCACGGTGCAGTCTTAGATAAGGCTCACCATCCTGTTCCATTGTAAGAAGGGCAAGGGGTCCTTCATCCTTTAGATTTATCAACTTTTCAATGAATAATTTTTTCTGAATATGTGCCTTCACTGCATATTCAAGCAACTGGTCAATCTTTTTGAATAACAGTTCGTCATTGCCTCTGGCAAAATATGCAGCACGGGGAAGGTTCAAGGTGACATTTTGCAAGGCTGTGTAGCGCATCTTCCAGGGTGTGCGGGCATCATCTATATCACTCTGTTCAAGTTTGAATGACAACCTGCAACATTCAGAAATCTTTGCAGTCTCACCGCGGTCAAATACATAATAGGTATTACCCCGTTTTGAAGAAACTTCTGCAATATGACTTAAAAAATCCTGCCAGCCCGGTGTCCTGAAGAAATCTTCAGTGATATGGACGAGTGGTTTTGGAAAGAAGAATGGCCTCCCGGTTCCGTCTCCATCAAGGTATATATCAAATAATGCCCAGGCAAATTTTTGTGCCTCAGGTAGATAATCAATATATTTCTTTCCGGTATATTGACCACCAGGTCCGATTGCATCAACATCCCGGAAGTGTTTTGGAATTTCCCAGTAGATATTCAAATCAGAAAATATCGCCTGACCGCCCCGGGCTACTGATTGCTGGGAATATTCAAAGACCATCATCTGGGCAATCTGATGTATCTCTTTATCTGACAAACCGGTTAAAAAAGGAGCGAAGAAGATATTAACTGCATCCCAGCCAATTGCCCCAGCAAAATGTCCCTGCAGTGCTGCAGAGAATTTCACCATATGGGCAAGCAATGTATCAGGATGTTTTGCGGGTCTGGCAATAGATAATGCATTGGGCAGATTCAAACCGAATTTCTTTACATATTCAAGGGATTGTCCTGAACAGTATGGACGGTCACCAAATCCTAAATCATGTAAATGGATATCACCCCTTATATGGGCATCAGCAACCTCGCGACTGAAGACTTGAGAGAGCATATATTGTTTTTTTATCGTCTCGGCAAGGGTCATATTGGTTGCTTCAGGATTATGGGGGATATTGGCATTTTCACGATTTGCATAAAGGATGATCTTTTCTGCATCATAGAGTGGAACCCCAAGCCGCATATGGCGCAGACGGGCGTGCTCAAGACCATGTTCAATGAGTTTCATATTTACGATTTCTCTTATAAGGGCTGAGGAGAGTAGTTCTACATTTGAATTTAATATTGTTTCTTCGGTCTCCCGGGCAATCTTTTCTGCGGTGTCTTTATCAATGTTTGTTTCATTTAATAATGCTTCAACTATCTTAGAACGGTCCCAGGATATAAAATCATCATCTGAAGTGCGCACAAATAGTGCATAATCTGTTGTCTCCCTTTCTTCTGGTTTTTTCTCTAATAATTTTTTCTTTCTTAATATCTCCCTTTGTTTTCTATACAAAATGAATGCCTTTGCAGTCCGGGCATTACCATTTTCAATGAGAATCTTCTCAACCGCATCCTGAATTTCTTCTACGGTCGGTGGTTTATCCCCTTTTATTGTATAAAGGAACAAAACCACTTCATCTGCTAATGCTTCAGCCATCTTTCTATTTTCTCCACCGACTGCCCGCGCTGCCTTGAATATTGCATTGGCGATCTTTGATTTATCAAATGGGACAACCTTTCCATTTCTTTTTATAACATATTGGAAAATTTTTTCCTTAGGAATTTCTTCACCAAGGCTGAGTCTTAATGTTTTTTCTTCCATCTTCGCTCCTTTTTTAATTTTTGCAACTCTTTTGCAAAATTATCAATATTTTTGAATTTTTTATATACTGATGCAAATCGCACATAGGCGACTTCATCGATCTTAAATAATCTATCAAGAACCATCTGGCCAATTTCTGAAGATTTTACTTCCATTTTATAATGATCCGAAAGAGAATCTTCTATTTCATTTACAATGGATTCAATCTTCTGTGCAGAGATGGGTCTTTTTCTGCAGGCAAGGGCAATACCACCTAAAAGTTTTGAACGGTCGTAAGGTTCTCTCGTTCCATCCCTTTTTATAATCACGAGCGGCATCCTTTCTACTGTCTCATAGGTTGTAAAGCGAAAATGGCATTTTAGACATTCTCGTCTCCTTCTTGTTACCGAACCTGCCTGTGATGCCCTTGTTTCAAGCACCTTATCACGATTATGACCGCATCTCGGACACTTCATAATCACCTTATCTTATATGGCATCCCTGCCCCTAAAAAACACTATATATAGAGCCACGCACCCATTATATCCATAATTTAAATTATGTCAAGGGGGAAGTTGAAATTAAATTTTTGACTTAAGAATATCTATTATTTTATTTACTTTCTCTCTAATCTCAACACTTAACTCTTCTCCAATCTCTCCTCTTTTATCAACAACAATGCCAAAGATTTTTATCTTCTCTGGCAGTTTCAGATTTAACTGCCTGCCAAGTTCAACCGCAGTAGCAAGATTCATACTGTGTAAATAAGAAAAAGTTTTTGGTCCGGCAAAATCCTCCAATTTTATTTCAATCAAACTTCCGGCTGGTGCATCAAATTTCAAAAGAGTATCAATGACAATCACCTCATCATATCCTTCAATCGCATCGAGGAAATCAATGCCACTAAAGGCACCGGTCTTTAAATCGCATTCAGGGAAAAATTCTTTTAATCTCTGGGCAATGATTATCCCTAATGCATCATTACCACAATATTCATTCCCAATACCTAAGAGCAATTTTTTCATCGTTCTGCAGAGTAAATTTGTTAGTGCATTCCATCAAAAAGATCAATTCGTTTCTTTTCTATCCTTCACTGCATCTTGAATTATTTTCTTTTCTTCAGGTGAAATCTGGTATAAATCATAAACAATTTCATCAATTTCATTTTGTGTCTTTTCTATTTGCGAAAGCAAAACTTTTACTTGCTGGATGATTTCTTTTTCTTTTGCCTGATAGGTCTTAAGGTCTTTTGCAATGGGAATCTTTTTTATTTCTTCCCAGGATTTGCCAATATAGTTTTGGAGAATTTCCTGAAGATAATTCACTATCTCTTTTGGTGCATTTATTGATATTTGTTTTTTGTCTTTTGACAAAAGTTTAATGGAAAATACTGGCTCTTCTTCCTTACCTGTAAAAAGCGGGGCGACCTCCTCTATTTTGCCAGTTTTTGACAAATAAAAATCTTCAATCTCTTTTGGTTCCCAGGAGACTTTTTGATGGGTCCGTAAAATTCTCTGGTCTTCTTGCGGCAAACTCACAGTTATTGCGTAAATATCCGGCTCAGGTAGTTTTTCTGGTCCCTCAAGTTTGGTAAGGCGGACACCTTTAAAGAATTTGTTATATTGTGCCAGTTCTTTTTTTAATTCTATTATCTTTTCAACTCTTTTAACCAGATTGTTATGAATCTTCTTTTCATCAGGATTACTGAAATCAATACGGCGAATGGGGATTTGCTCCTGTAATGACTGTCTCATATAACCTAACTGCCTTGCTTTTTCTGTCATCCACCACCGTAACAAAGAACTATTGAGAAGTCCTAAAAAATAAAAAAGTGATTCTTTAACCCCACCTTTTTTTACAAAAAATGTAATATCCCTCTTTTCAAAAAACTGACCTGACTGATAAGCAAAGGGTTGCCAAGAAGTCCCCCAGTTAGAGACAACGATTTTCTCATTAGATAGAATTTTTCTGTCTCTCGGTCTGTTCAATCTGTACCATTCATAAGTTTCCTTATAACCCCTTTCTTCATATCTTTCAATCCTTGCTTTTAGAATTTCCTTATATTTGTCCAAGTGCCTTTTTATGTTAGGGTGTTTTTCAAAATCCAACTCGGCATCTATATAGAGAATAAAATCAGTCTCATCTTTTGGGATATCAACGAGATATGGTGTGATATGTCTATTATGGTATGATGGGACAAATAGTTGTTTTTCATACTCATTCAGCGAGAGCATATTTAACTCTTCTTCAGTTAAGATAAAAACTCCATCGCCAATTTTTATATTTTCTTTTGTTATTTTATTTGTTGGTAAGTACTTAATATTTTCATTTGTAATTCTATCTACACCAGGAACTATACCCTGTTTGACCTCCAACACATTTTTTAGCGGAATCATATCTTTTGAATTTCTACCAAAAATTTTATCCATATTGATTCGTGACCAAATTGTATTCCACGGATTTCCATCCAATTCCCCCTGTTTCACTGCACTGTAAAAGACCTCAATGTAATCATCAGAGTATTGCTCTTTATCAATATGAATTTTGATGAGGTCAACAAGTTTTTTTAACCGGATACGGTGGTGATTGTTCATAGAATTATTATTCATCTCAGGCAGTTTTTTAACTTTTACAATTTTAATCTGGTGCATTGATTTCTTTTTTATTATCTCTTCAATCGGAAATTTAACGAGCCCCTGTTCATAACTTGAGCATCGCTCAAGGATAAAAATCATATTATGCTGACCCGGTGCACCTTCAAAAATCTTTGTTTCACCAAAGTCTATAATGGTTTGAATGAATGCATTGTCAAGGATATATTTACGCAATTTTGATGCCCCATCTGCGGTAGGCCAGTAAGATGTTGTAATAAATCCAAGTTTGCCTCCCTCTTTTAGTTTGGAAAGCCCTAAGATAATAAAGAAATAGAAATAGTCCATCTTCCCCTGATAATATTCCTGCCAGTAGGGATAGGATTCTATCGTTCTTCGGAATAAATCCTTATGCCCTTTCTCGCCAATATATGGTGGATTTGAACAGACATAATCAAAATCTTTTGTTTCCCTTATTCTATCCAGAACATCCTTTTTATATTTATCTGTTAGGGGATTTAACCTTTCATAAGGGTCTTTAGAATTCCTGATATATGCATTCGGGTCAGAAACACCAATAAGTTTCGGATTATGCAGGGCTAAAGAATCGTAGGGGATTAAACCAAGGGTAAATGGTAACTGGAGCAAATTTTTTGCTATAGTCCTTATATTTTTTATTATTGGTGTGATTTGTATGATTAAATTCACTTCTGCAATATAATAGGCAAAGAGGCTGATGTCGCATCCGAATAATCCATCATAAAGAGACTGGAATACCTCATAGAGGTCTTCTAATTCCTTTTCATTATAATGGCTCAGTTCCTGAATTCTCCTTGCCGCTTCAACCAGAAAACCAGCAGAACCCACTGCCGGGTCAAAAATTAATTTTGGCTTTCTTTTTCCATTTTCATAATTGAAAAATTTGGTCTCATCTTTAAATCCCACCAAATCCCAGATAAGACTGATTATCTCCCTTGGCGTGTAGTATTGTCCTTTATTTTTCCTATCAATATCATCAACATATTTCTCATAAACTGTTCCCAGAACATCGGTATTCAATTTACCTAAATTATATTTTGAAAATTCATAAAGGACATTGATTATAACCTCTTCTGATGGAATATACCAATTATAGTTATTGGGTGCTGCATAAAGCCAGGAATACTGCTTAGCGGCAAATGAAAATGCCATTCTCAAAACTTCCTGGATACGATTTTCAAGCCTTTCATACCAAATTCTAAATCCACCATCGTAAAGTATCTGTTCAAGGAGCCCAATATCTTCCCACATCCGTGCAATGAGTATCCTGGTCATCGCAAAATAGGCAACCCGCATTAAAAATATTTCAACTGCCTGGTATTCAATTGTGCCCAGTTTTGCTTTCATAAATGTCTTTAAATCCTCAACAGACACTTTGACAAAGGGTCTTCTTCTATCAAGTTCCCGGGCGATTGATTCTATCTCCTGGGCAAATTCAACCTGATTACGGGGTAAAAAATGGAGTGTATCCGTTAGGTGTGGACGATACTTTTTTATATCATCATATAGCCAGGCAACGATTTTACGAATGCTTTCAATTAATGCATCCGCATCAAGAACCTCCTGCCCGGTCCACGGAATCCCTTCTTTTATCTTCTCAATTTTATCCTGTAAGGTAAATTCTCTATATTTGAATCTTTCAATAAAATTCAAAAACTTTTTTGTATTATCATATTCAAGAATCTTTCTGGGCTGGGATTTGAATGTTTTATAAAGTAATAAAAAATCAAATGAATAATCACTCACCGGCAGATGAAAGTCCTTTTCATAGACCACTAATTGGTGCATATTGGTCAATACTGCCCATCGGATTGGCGGTTTAATATAATCTGTCACCTTCTTATAGTGAATTGACAAATCCTGACAGTCAGAGCCTTTAATTTCAAAAATAAATGGATGGGCACGCAGGTCCCGGGGTGTAAAATCTGGAGTCAAACCTGTCTGTTCAGGATATTCGGGAATATATTCATCTTTTGGGAAACACAGAATTTCATTCAAAAAATCAAGCCAGAGTTTTGGCTTGATCAGTTCCTCTTCATCAATAAATCCGACCCTGATATACTCCTCATACTTTTCAAATTTGCCATTAGATATTTTTTTATACAATTTTGAATAGCGGTCAAATATAGAAATCAATCTTTTAATGACCCGTATTTCCTCACCGGAACCTTTAATTGGCATAGACAATTTTACTTAAAAATGATATGAAATCAAGGGAGAGGATAAAATCAACGGATAAGGGCGAACCTTGTCCCTACATTTTCTGAAAAACAACATCACGAAGACGCCACGAAATTTGGCGAATTGGCAATTTGTCTCCGTCTATTGATGAAAATAGTGAGTAGAGAGAATAAAAACTTAGGGACGCGAGCCAAGCCTCGCTACTCCGTTTTTTAAGTTAACAACGAGTATGCAGATTTAATTAATTCTTTATCGTCCGGATAATCTCGCCTTTATTATTGTGGATATTTATCTCAATCGGCACCTGACCAGGAAGGTTATGAGTCGCACAGGCAAAGCAG
>JGI24721J44947_10008508_pt1 | contig 13440 bp, 15 predicted proteins | sample YelNatPaOPGAMG01_FD_44947 | JGI IMG/M metagenome (IMG submission 44947)
GTTTATGCAAGCGGTGTTGAAAGCCAAGGAATATATTGCTGCTGGGGATATATTTCAGGTTGTGCTGTCACAGCGGTTCGAGAGAACGACGCCGGCTTCTGCGTTTGAGATATACCGCGCTTTGCGGCGCTTGAATCCTTCTCCTTATATGTTCTTCTTCGACTTTGATCAACTCGCAGGAGATCCCGGATTTTATGTCATCGGTGCGTCTCCGGAGATGCACGTTCGATTGGAAGGAAAGCGCGCCATTATCCGTCCTATCGCAGGAACCCGTCCGCGTGGTTTGGATGCTGCTGAAGACATGGAGAAGGAAGCAGACCTTTTAGCGGATCCAAAAGAACGCGCTGAACACATCATGTTGGTGGACTTAGCGCGCAATGACTTAGGAAGAACCTGCCGTAGCGGTTCTGTGAAGGTAGCGGAATTAATGGGTATCGAACGCTATTCGCATGTCATGCATATCGTATCCCAGGTGGAGGGAGATTTACGGCCAGAATTTGATGCGTTTGACCTAATCCGTACTACTTTCCCGGCTGGGACGGTAAGCGGTGCACCGAAGATTCGCGCCATGCAAATTATTCATGAATTGGAGACTGTCCCACGCGGGTTGTATGCTGGAGCGATTGGTTATTTTTCTTATGATGGCTCAATGGATACCTGCATCGCTATTCGTACCTTAACGATGGAAGGACAAACCATAAGTGTTCAATCCGGGGCAGGGATCGTGGCTGACTCGCATCCATATCGAGAATACCAAGAGACAGTGAACAAAGCCCGCGCCCTTTTCCAAGCGGTCGAAATGGCTGAAAGTGTTTAGGAAGGAGCAGAAATGTTAGTGGTGATTGATAATTATGATTCTTTTACATATAACCTTGTCCAATATTTTGGCGAATTTGGGGTGGAGGTGAACGTTTTTCGCAATGATGCCATTACCCTGGCAGAGTTGGAAGCATTAAATCCGCAACAAATTGTCATCTCACCAGGCCCTGGCGACCCATCGGAAGCTGGTATTTCCAAAGCAATTATCGCTCAGTTAGGAACCCGGATACCAATATTAGGGGTATGTCTGGGGCACCAGTGTATTGGTGAGGTATTTGGCGGGAAAGTGGTGCGCGCCGCCCAATTAATGCACGGGAAAACTTCCATGATTTATCACAATAGCGATTCTTTATTTCGGGATGTCCCTAACCCGTTTGTTGCCACACGCTATCACTCTTTGATCGTGGAAGATTTACCAGAATGTCTGATAGCGACCGCTTTCACTGAAAAAGGTGAAATTATGGCACTTCGCCATCGCCAGTTACCAATATTTGGTGTCCAATTTCACCCTGAATCGATTCTTACTGAATTTGGCAAAATCATTTTGAAAAATTTTCTTGAAGTCAACCAATTACATATAGCTGAGGAGGAACAAATATGGATTTAAAAAGATTCGACATTATCTCTTCGTTCACGGTTCGCGGAGCCTTATTTTAGAAAACTCAATCCGTAATTCAATATAAGGAGTGAAAAATGGAAACCCCTGAATACCTAAAACCTTATCTTGCAAAGGTGATGCAACATCAAGATCTCTCAATGGAAGAAGCTGAAACGGCGATGAGTATCATTATGAATGGTCAAGCTACTGCTGCCCAAATTGCAGGGTATCTCGTAGCATTGCGGATGAAAGGCGAAACGGTGTCAGAAATTGTCGGTTCGGCCAAAGCGATGCGCGCTGCTGCTGAAAAGGTGAACCTGACACCCGGCCGCCCAATTGTAGATGTAGTCGGAACAGGCGGGGATAGCACGCATAGTTTTAATATCTCCACCGCGGCTGCGTTTGTGGTTGCTGCCGCGGGCCAAAGGGTTGCTAAACATGGCAATCGGGCTGTCTCCTCACAGTGCGGTGCAGCAGATGTGCTCCTTGCTTTGGGTGCCAATTTGGATTTGACACCTGAACAAGTAGCGGAGGTAATTGAGGAAACCGGGATCGGTTTTCTATTTGCACCAAAATTTCACCCAGCGATGAAACACGCCATCGCTCCACGCCGGGAATTAGGCCAGCGGACGATTTTTAACCTTCTTGGACCACTAACCAACCCTGCCAAAGCCACCCATCTATTGGTGGGGGTATATGATCCAAAGTTGACCGAAATTTTTGCAGAAGTTTTGAACGGATTAGGCGGGCAGGCAGCTTATGTTGTGCATAGTGATGGCGGATATGATGAATTGACCACGGTTGGGAAAAACCGCATCAGCCAGTTAAAAGATGGCAAAGTCACCACCTTTGAACTCGATCCGTCAGAATTGGGATTAAGGCCAGCCTCCCAATCCGACCTGCGCGGCGGAACTCCAGCGGAAAATGCTAGCCGCATGCGGGAGCTATTAGCCGGCAAAGATACCAGCATTCTGCGCGATGTCATCTTGCTCAATGCCGCGGCTGCATTAGCTTTGTGCGATCATTTTGATATCCAACTTGGCTATCAGTATGCTAAAGAAGCACTGGATAGCGGTGGTGCACTAGATAAAATGGAATCGTTTGTGCAAATGACCCAACGGATTGGCAAATGAAACAAAACAGGATTTCAATCAAATCCTCCATCCTTGAAGAAATCTTCGCCCACAAACAAAGAGAGGTTGAGTCGCAGAAGTTAGTTTTGCCTTTGGGTCAATTGAAAGAGATGGCACAGAGCGCTGTGGCGGCGCCAGATTTTTGTGAGAGTATACGAAAAGCAAAAGAGACCAATCAGTCAGCGGCGTTGATTGCGGAGGTTAAATATGCTTCCCCATCAAAAGGAAATTTTGGCATATCCCTGCCTCCGCTAGAATTGGCCCGGCAGTATGTTGATAATGGGGCTGCTGCAGTAAGTGTCCTCACCGATGAATCTTATTTCCATGGCAACTTAGATTATTTGGTGACGATCGCGGCGCACTTCCCACAGATTCCCATTTTGCGGAAAGATTTTATCTTCGATCCCTATCAAATCTATGAGTCACGCGCTTCAGGAGCGAGTGCAGTGCTGCTGATTGCCAGTATGCTGAGCCAGGTGGAGTTAGATGCTTTGCAGCATCTGTGCCAGGATTTAGGCATGACTGCGCTGGTTGAAGTTCATGACCAACAAGAGTTGGAAAAAGCTCTCTATTGTCATCCGCGCGCGATCGGAATTAACAATCGTAATCTACATGATTTTTCGATAAATATTGACACCTGTTTGACATTACGTCCAATGATCCCACCAGAAATACTTACTGTAGCAGAAAGCGGCATAACGACCATAGAAGATGTGATCCGTTTGAAAAATGCTGGTTTTGATGCGATTTTGGTGGGAGAAGCGTTAGTCAAGAGCGGGAATATCCGCAAAAAAGTACGGGAGCTGGCTGGTAGATTGGAGGAAAGATAAATGGTGGTAGTAAAGATATGTGGCATTACCCGTTTGGGAGATGCCTTAGCCGCCTTGGATGCAGGAGCAGATCTGCTGGGTTTCAATTTTTATCCAGGCAGCCGGCGTTATATCTCTCCTTCCAGCTGTTTGGAGATCACAAATGAATTAGCTCGGCGCAATGAATCCATTGGGCTAGTTGGGGTTTTCGTCAACGAATCACCGGAGAACATCCTGAAAGTACTGGATGATTGTGGTTTGACTTTAGCGCAATGCCACGGTGATGAAAACGCGGCGGATTTAGCGATGTTGAACGGGCGTGCTTATAAAGCTATTCGTCCCAAGAACAAGAAGGAATTGGATGAACTGTTACACCAGTTTTCGTCTCCACCATGTACACCACAATTGCTCTTCGATACTTATCAAAATGCTACATACGGTGGCAGCGGGAAAACCGGTGATTGGCAGCTCGCAGGCTTGGCTGCCCAGCAATATCCTATTCTTCTGGCTGGTGGTTTGGATGCAGAAAATGTGGCTAGCGCAGTTCAACAGGTTCACCCATGGGGAGTGGATGTTGCCTCAGGGGTGGAAAGTCAGCCTGGGATAAAAGAATTAACAAAACTGAAATTGTTCATAAAAAATGCAAAAGGAAACTGATATGAGACCACTAATGGATAGTGTAACACTCCTACCGCCTAAATTTGGCAAATATGGCGGGCAATATGTCCCTGAAACGCTGATGCCAGCCCTCGAAGAACTGGAACAAGCTTTTCAGAAAAGCCTGGTTGATGAGGATTTTCAAGCGGAGTTGTCTTATTTACAAAGAACGTATGTAGGACGTCCTACCCCGCTATCTCATGCCAAACGGTTGTCAGAACAAATAGGTGGAGCCCAAATTTATCTCAAGCGGGAAGATTTAGCTCATTCAGGGGCACACAAGATAAACAATGCGCTTGCGCAGGCATTGTTGGCAAAAAGGATGGGCAAAAAACGCATCATCGCCGAAACTGGCGCCGGACAACATGGCGTGGCTACTGCAACTGCCGCGGCATTATTAGGGTTAGATTGTGTTGTGTACATGGGAAGTGTAGATATTGCTCGCCAACAGCCCAATGTCTTACGGATGAAGCTCCTTGGCGCAACGGTGCTTGCTGTTGAATCAGGATCCCAAACTCTAAAAGATGCCATCAATGAGGCAATTCGAGACTGGGTAACCAATGTCCGTACCAGCTACTACCTTTTAGGCTCTGCCTTGGGTCCTCATCCCTATCCAACCATGGTGCGCACCTTTCAATCAATTATTGGTGAGGAAGCCCGCGCACAGATAATGGAGCAATGCGGCCGTTTGCCTGATATGTGTATTGCCTGTGTGGGTGGTGGGTCGAATGCAATCGGGCTATTTCACGCCTTTTTGGCGGATAAAGGAGTGCGGTTGATTGGAGTAGAAGCGGGGGGAAATGGAATCGCCAGCGGAAAACATGCCAGCCGATTTTCTGACCCGCTCTTAGGGCGAGAGGGTGTTTTGCATGGTTGTTACACCTATGTTCTACAAGATAAAGATGGACAGATTGCCCAAACTCATTCCATCTCCGCTGGTTTGGATTATGCGGCGGTAGGTCCAGAGCATGTATTGCTGCGAGAAATCGGGCGGGCTGAATATACCTACGCAACCGACCAGGAGGCGCTGGCTGCATTTCATCAGCTAGCGCGCAGTGAAGGAATTTTATGCGCACTTGAATCGGCTCACGCCGTTGCCGAGGCAATAAAACGCGCTAATCAATTAGACAGGGATGCACTGATCCTCGTCAATTTATCGGGACGGGGAGATAAAGATTTAGATACAATTATGCATTCCCTGGAAGGAGGCCGAGATGGGAATTAATCACATCCGATCCACTTTTGAGCAAGCGAAAAGGGAAAACCGGGCTGCCTTGATGCCTTATTTCACGCTTGGGTATCCCAATTTCGACCAATCTTTCGAGCTGATTTGTGGGATTGCAGAGAACGGCGCTGATTTAATAGAGTTAGGGGTTCCCTTTTCAGACCCTTTGGCTGATGGACCTACTATTCAGCATTCCACCCAGATAGCTCTCGAGCGAGGAATGAATGTAGAAAAAGCACTATTGCTCACGCGCGAGATAAGGAAAGCGGGAGTGAAGCAGCCATTATTGTTAATGGGATATATTAATCCGATATTGTCTTATGGTATCGAAAAATATGTGCGTGATGCCGCAGAGTGTGGGGCAGATGGATTCATTGTNCCAGATTTACCCATTCAAGAAGCCGACGAAATGCTGGCAGNGTGTAAAGCCAGCCAATTGGCATTGATNNCCATGTTGGCGCCAAATTCGACGGAAACCCGCATCCAATTAACCGTTAAANATGCNCAAGGATTTCTCTATCTGGTATCCCTGACCGGAGTGACCGGTGAACGGGAAAGTTTGGCAGAGGACTTATATCATTTTGTCGAGCGGGTGAGAAGGTCCACTTCCCTACCCCTGGCGGTTGGTTTTGGAATTTCGACTCCTATCCAGGCGCAGGCAGTGGCAAAAATTGCCGATGGGGTGATTATTGGATCAGCGCTAATTCGAGCTGCTCAAACTGGAGAAGTGCACGCCGTTACGGGTTTAGTAAAGCAGTTCCGGCAAGCGATGGCAAGAGATAAATCATGATGATTGAAGGCATCGTGCCATGAATGTCAAGTCGATAACAAATAACGATGGCACTTTGTGATTGCGTGGATTGAGATAAATCAGGGAGATTTTTTAAGACCACCTATCACTTTTCAAGGAGATTTAAACTGCTCTCGTTTTCGTATTATCTCTTCCCTGGCTTGGCTTATGGTTTCGAACACGTTTACTTCCTCTACCGACGGATCAAAACTATCCAGATAAGGTTCTGGTTTTACCAATTGGTAAACAGCTCCGTCTTTGGACCGTGTCAGGTAACCATAGTCAACTAACAGGCGGCGGATTGTGACCCGATCGATATTTTTTACTTGGCCAACGGCTTTAATCCAATTATCAATTTGCTCATTGAGCTCTTTTTCGGTGAATGTTTCATTCAAGTTAAGCGACATTACAACGCTCTTTAAAATGATGAATTGATCACTTTTGTTTTTGGGGAATTCGGATAATCCGCTGCGTAACAAGAGTGTCACTAAACGTTTGATAAACATTTCTTTGGTTATTTTCTCGTCTTTGTCCATCCGTGCTCATCCTTTCGCTACTCGGCTTTCGTGATGATAAAGTTGGTAGCGCCATACATGAATGTCTTCATTGTAGCACTAATTAATATTTTATGTACAATAGTAAAACGATTCCCTTTCTCGGGGATGTTTGTAGCGATGTATTCAAATAGCGATTAATTTGTTGATGATTTGTTACGGGATCAACCAGTAGTGAGATTAATTAACACTTGTTTTAATACCTCAACCGCTAGATGATACTCTTGCAGCGAGAGGTGTTCGTTCGGCGTGTGATCGAGATTGGAATCACCAGGCCCATAGGCGAGGATGGGGCATTTCCAATGAGGAGCCACGATATTCATATCCGCAGTGCCGGTTTTTAATGCAAAGCTTGGTTCACCCCCCTGACCACGAATAGCTTGTAAAAAACTCCGTACTAATGGGTTGTTTTTCTCTGCCCGATATGCTGAAATGGGATAGCCAATCCGTGTGATTTCGGAATAGACATTTGCATTATGGTTGATGATTTGGTGCANTTGCTGATACCATTCCTCTGGAGAAAAACCAACTGGCAAGCGAACGCCAATGCGTAATTCGGCATGTTCCTGAAAACCGTCTTCAAAGGAATGAAATTCACGCAAGGTGGGAGTTACCTGATCGAATTGGCGATTTTTCTCGTCATTAAACTCAATACTCCAACTTTGTAAGCGCCGCCATGCTTCAAATGCCGCTTCACATATGCTTTCCTGAGAGGAGGCAGTGTGAGTTATGTTTTGGTGAAATTCGATTTTTGCCCAGGCAGTACCTTTATATCCCAAGGTCATTCGCTGCCATTGACTTGGTTCGCCAATGATTGCATATTGTGGGTGATATTGTTCAACAATATGGCGGGCGCCTTTCGAATCGCCTTCTTCATCGACTGCGCCAATGACGATGATTTCCCAGCCTGGACGCACGCCAATCTCGGATACTGCATCGACAAAGGCAGCCAAAGGACCTTTTGCGTCAACACTCCCTCGTCCATAGAGATCATCTCCCTCTAGGTGAACCTCAATATTTCCGCTGACTGTGTCNATGTGACCCAGGAAAACAATTTGCTGCTCCCCTGTTCCCATTTTCCCTACCGCATTACCCGCTTCATCTGAATATGCTTGTGTGAATCCTAATTCCTTCATGCGCGAAACCAACCAGCTAACCGCCTCTTGTTCTTTACCAGTTGGGCTGTAGTGTTCAATTAACCCCAGCAGTGTGATAGGGATATCCATAGGTTTGTGGTTTAACCTCGTTTAATTAATCTCTTCTGTTTCTGTTATCGGGTGGGTCAATACCATTTCCAACGCCTGCGCCACTCGATCTAATTGCTCTGGTTGGATGACCAGGGGCGGTAATAATCGGATCACATTCATCCCAGCATTTAATACCAGGATGCCCTGATCAGTCATGGCTTGGATATAGGGTGCCACTTTTTGTTTTAGCTCGATGCCGATCATCAATCCCAAGCCGCGTACCTCACGGATCAATGGGGAAGGAATGGATTTCAATTGCTCGCGGAATCTTGTTCCCAGTTGCTCGGCGCGTTCGGGCAATTTTTCTTCTTCGATGACCTCTAGGGCGGCTAAGGATGCCGCGCAGGCTAATGGATTGCCGCCGAAAGTCGAGCCATGCCAACCAACGCTTAATGGGCCAACCCGTTCGCTGATCAACGTTGCACCCATTGGCAAGCCGCCAGCGATAGATTTACCAACGCTGACTAAATCGGGTTCTAAACCATAGCGCTGATAGGCAAACAACCTGCCCGTCCGCCCAAAACCCGTCTGGACTTCGTCGATAATTAATAAAGCGCCACGGGAGCGGCAGATATTTTGGGCTCCTTGCAAGAATTCTGGTGTAGCAGGATAAACCCCACCCTCCCCTTGCACCACTTCGAGAATTACCGCTGCGGTTTCCTCATTCACTGCTTCAGCAAGTTTTTCCAGGTTGTTATATGGAACATGGCTAAATCCTGGTACAAGCGGTTCAAAGGGGTCACGATATTTTTTGTTGTGGGTCGCTGACAAAGCACCCATAGTGCGACCATGAAAGGCGCGCATTGCAGCCACAATATTTTTCCGTCCGCTCGTGGCACGGGCAAACTTCAAAGCTGCTTCCACAGCTTCGGTACCAGAATTACATAAATAAACTCTCGACATGTTTGTGAGTTTGCATAAACGCTCTTGCAGAGCGGCGCGCTGGTCGTTATAGAACATTTCCGGGCAAGTGATCAATCGTTCAGCTTGAGTGGAAATTGCCTTTACAATGGCAGGATGCACATGACCTAAATTCCCCACTCCTTGTCCCCCTACACAGTCAATATATTCCCGTCCTTGGTCGTCGTATAATAACGCTCCTTTTCCTGCTACGATGGTCAGATCCCGTTTTGCATAAACCCCAGATGTATATTGCGCTTCCAGTGTTCGAATATCCATTGTATACCTCACCGATTAAGAATTTGTAAACCAAGTACCATTACCCTGCAAAGCATTTTGAATGGGTGAAGATAGGCGTCCGTCGGCGATGACCACCTGCCCGACTCCACCCTCTAGAGCCTCCTGCGCTCCGAGCACCTTTTTCTTCATTCGCCCTTGTGCAAATTCCAGGGCTTGTGTAATCCCATTAACGGAAATTTTTGGAATTAATGTGTTTGGGTCTGGGAATTCCCGTAATAGACCGGGAGCCGCGGTTAACAACAATAATGTTTCTGCTCGAAGCGCCGCAGCCACCATTGCCGCTGCCCGGTCGCCATCCACATTTAACATTTCCCCTTTTGAGCTGACTGCTAACGGTGCAATGACGGGGAGGTAGCCTTGTTCCAACAAAGTAAGCAGTAAACTGGTGTTAACGGAGGTGATTTTGCCGCTGTAATCGTCATGAATCAGGCGCTTGCGCCCATTTTCGAGACTAACAACCGTCTCTTTCCTTTCTGCTAATAGGAGCCGCCCATCTACCCCGCTTAATCCCAGTGCATTCACGCCGAGTTGTTGGAGTTGTTCCACTAGCAAGGCATTGACTTTCCCTTTTACTGCCATCGCAAAAATCTCTAAGGTTTTTCGATCCGTGTAACGCGAGGTATACCCCGAAGGAGAAGTGATAAACCGAGCTGGATGATGGAGGGCTTCCCCAAGCAAATTAGCTTCGGATGAACCGCCATGGACTAAAACTACACGCTTTGTGGAATTTAGGAGGATTTGCACTACATCTTTACAAATTGCGCTGAAATCTACTCCCTCTGTTCCGCCTAATTTAATAACCAAAATTGGATGATGGTTCTGTGTAGAATTCATTTAACGTTTTCCTTGACTAGATTGGATGTAAACCTGGGAATTCTAATCCAAGGGTTTCCTCGAACCCAAACATGAGATTCATACATTGCACAGCACTACCGGCTGCGCCTTTCATGAGATTGTCAATTGCGCACATGGCAACGAGATGATTATGTTGTTCGTCGAAGTCAAAGCCCAGGTCAGCATAATTGGAGCCTGCTAATATTTTTGGCTCTGGAACGCGGTAGATTCCCCGTTGTTCTTTCACCAGGCGGATAAAGGGATTTTCATTGACAACTTCGCGGTACGCCCGCCATATTTCTTTATTGGTAATTCCCGCATTGGCAGTGGCATGCACGGTTGCTAACGCCCCCCGCACCAGGTCTACTGAGGTCATTGTCATGACCACCTGGTTCAATCGGCTTTCTTGAATTACTTCTGCTGTGTGGCGATGTCCAAATGGGGAAAATGTGCGGATCACGCTGCTGCGTTCTGGGTGATGGGTGCCTGGGTTCCCCTCGGCGCCGCCTTCGGATGACCCGACTTTGATTTCGATCACGACTGGTTTTTCAGTGTCAATCAGGTTCGCTTTGATAAGGGGTAAAAGTGCTAAATTTGCAGCTGTGGCATTACAACCTACACCGCTGATGTAATGGGCTTGCCGGATTTGCTCACGATGAAGTTCTGGTAATCCATAAACAAAACGATCCAACCATTCCGGAGCAGCATGTTGGTTTCCATACCATTGTTGATACAGATTTGCGTCGCGTAAGCGAAAATCGGCCGAAAGATCAATGATGTTGGGAGCAATGTCTGCATATTGGTTGATCTCTAGTTGGGCTTTCCCGTGGGGTAATGCTAAAAATAAAACGTCACAAGGTTCAAGCGCGGCTGGATCGCAAAACTTTAGCGTCGTCCTTTTTCGCAAATTTGGGTGGACTTGATAGACATACTCCCCTAAATGACTCCTTGAGGTTGCCTGAGCAATCTCTACTTGTGGATGATCAGATAACAAGCGTAAGAGCTCTCCGCCGCTATAACCAGATGCGCCAACAATAGATGCCCGTATCATTCTCTCCCCCTTGAATGAATGATGAAGCTGCAATGAAATATTTTCATAATACTTTGACCTCTCCTCGAGCTACTTGTAGGAAATAATCCACCAATTTTCCGGGGATATCTACTCCAGTGATCGGATAACTGGTGTGAAATTCCATGGTGTGATTCACTTCATTGATTTCGAGCCCCCGTTCTGGATGCTCGAAGACATCGATTGCAAGAACCCCACCACCGACAGCTTTGGCGGCTTTCAAACAAATGTCGCTTAATTCGGGGGTGACAGGGCAATTTTCACCGCTGGCACCTCGTGCCGTATTCGTGATCCAATGTTCCGACTTTCGATAAATTGCCGCGATGACCTCATCTCCGACCACAAAAGCACGAATATCGCGCCCTGGTTTATCAACGTATTCCTGAATGTAATAAATGGTATGCTGATAAGAGCCCAAAGTCTCTTTGTGTTCCAGCAAGGCTTCAGCTGCGTCGCGGTCATTAATTTTCGATACCATCCTGCCCCATGAACCGACAACGGGTTTCAACACCACTGGGTAACCAAGTTCCTCGATGGCTTGGAGCGCTGATTCGGTGGAGAAGGCAGTCAATATGCGTGGTTGCGGAATATTAGCTTTAGCTAACGCTGCGCTGGTTGCCAATTTATCCCCACATGTTTCGGCGACAGCAGCGGTATTGACCGTAGGAATCCCCATGGAGTTGAGGACTTTTACAGCATATAAGCCGCGTCCAAAGCTGATACTTCGTTCCAATACTGCCGCATATTTTTTCCAGGGGTTGGGATTTTGTAAATCGAAATAGATAACGCGGTCGTCAAGGAGGTCATAGGTGACGCCACGCTTTTCCAGTGCGCTGACAATCCATTTTTCCTCAACCCGCATGCGCGAATAAATTACACCAACATGGATAGAAGAGTTCATACATCAAATCCAATAACCGATGTGAATAGAAGATCGGGGTGATTATTCACCCCAATCCTCTGCTTCCATTGGCGCTGGAGCCACTTCGGGTGGGTCTAGGGAAACCACTTCCAGGTCAATCCCGCAATCGGGGCAAACGACGATCTCGTTGACAAAGGTATCGTTTGCCAAATCAATTTCTGCTTCACATTCTGGGCAATAGATATTACTCATTTTTGATCCTCCGATAGTTTAGTCATAAGATAAAAAAAGCCCTCCTAGGAAGGAGGGCTTTTTATAAGCATATTGATTGACCNCTAAACACGTAAGACTACACAGCCCATCCTTCCTGGCGAAGGTGAGTTCGGACGTGGAGCGAACGGCTTAGCGAATAACGTNAACATCGTGAATAAATATAATCCTTATCAAAAGTNGTGTCAAGCACTCAGCGTAGAAAAAATAAACAAAATCTAAAAGCGTTTTTCGTGCAAATTAAACGGAGATATTCACGGTTTTGCCAACTGCTGGATCTAAAGAGGATGATTGTTGTATCATCTTAAGCAATGCTTGTGCTNGATTTTTTTGTTGATCTTGGATAGATTTCATTACCGCCACTGCAAGTTGTAATTCGAGGTTGGAATTTTGATTGTCGATGGCTAGTTGTGCTAAGTTGTTTTCAAANGAGACATCGTTAATNGCCATTTTGAAATGCTCCTTGTTCTTGATCATTTATATGGGCAAGTGGATCCTTTTGACCTGAACTTGGTAGAATGGTTATTACAAATTGAATTTCCTGCTGAGAATAATCGAGGTTATATGTGTTGGTGTATTGAAGGTAAGGTTTGCCTTTACCAGAAAGGTAAATTGTGGACGGGTTAAAATTATTTACGTGCTGCTGCGAGTGGAACATAGTTAATAAAGCAAGTAATTCCTGAATAGCTTGGGCTATTTTGTCATTGGACAATAAAGATTGTATGGCTTCTTGATCAAATAAAACAAAGATAGGTTGATCACCATTATTTTTGATCGCTTCCTGTACTCCATTGACAAGATCGTTGAGTATTTCTTGCGGTTGTCGGATTGGNTTAACATAATTTTGCACTGCAACATGGTCATATTGAAANTGGGATNGTTTAATTAAAAATTGAACTGAAATACCCCCTTCGGGAAAATTCCGCTCAGCTAAGCCCAGATTTGCGGAAGATATTGTAAGGTTTATTTGTATCGATTCACTCTGCGCATGAAGAGAAAAAGCCTTTTTTATTTGAATAGAATTGCTTTGTTCTGGGTTTACATAGGTAAATGAAACAGTCGCCGCGTTGATGGAATAATCAGACCATTGATATGCCAGCGCGAGTTTACTTTGCGGAGAAAGGGTCAGGTTATCCGCCCATGAGAGGTTTGGTGATGGAGATGAAGGAGAAATTACCTCGCACTTTGGAAAGTTAAAGATATTTATAGGGGAATTTTTTAACTGAGAAATCTCCATATTATTATTATCGGCAGGATGATGAAATTATTTAATCGGAAATATTATTTCATAAGTAGTTTGGATCTCAATTTTAGATGGATAATAACGGAATCAATGGTATATCCCATGCTATAATAATATATTAAGTATGTCA
>JGI24721J44947_10008513_pt1 | contig 13433 bp, 11 predicted proteins | sample YelNatPaOPGAMG01_FD_44947 | JGI IMG/M metagenome (IMG submission 44947)
GACGAAGTCAAGGCAACGCGGGAGAATCTTGGATGGAAATATGCTCCTTTCGAGGTCCCAGAGGAGGTGCTGAAACATTGTCGCCGCAAGATCCAAGAGGGGGCACGTCTTGAACAGGAATGGAATGAGCTCTTGCAGCGGTACAAGAGTAAGCACCCAGAACAGGCTGCACTATTCGAGCGGATGGTGATTCGCAAGGAGAAGAGCCCTGGTTGGGAAAAGGCCCTCAAGGATTGTGCGGCAAAGACAGGCTCCATGGCTACGAGGCAAGTCTCCGGCGCAATGCTCAATGCGCTCGCTGCGGTGATGCCGGAGATCATCGGGGGATCTGCAGACCTGGCCCCTTCGAACAACACGCTCCTGAAGGGCTTTGGCGATTTCTCTCGTAACAACTACAAAGCCAAGAATATGCGCTTCGGTGTCCGCGAGGCAGCGATGACTGCGATCACCGCGGGCATCAAGCTCCACAACACTGGACTGTTTCCCTACTGCGCGACTTTTCTGATATTCACCGATTACGCCCGGGGCATGCTCCGCCTTGCTGCCCTCTCCGAGGCGGGAATCACGTTCATTACAACGCACGACTCCGTCGCCTTAGGCGAGGATGGCCCCACGCACCAGCCCATCGAGCATCTGGCTAGCCTGCGAGCTATGCCGAATGTGTACACGTTCCGTCCGTGCGATGCGAACGAGTGCGCAGCTGGCTATGCGCTCTCGATCCGGCATGATGACAAAGTCGTTCTGTTGGCGCTCACGCGACAGAAGACGAACAAGCTCGAGACATCCTCATACGATGGTGCCCTGCGCGGAGCGTACGTGGTTTCGGATAATAGCCCTGCGGGCAAGCACCCGGATGTGATCCTGATCGGAACAGGCTCCGAGGTGGACGTCGTCGTGGAGGCCGCCGATCAACTACGAACTAGCGATGCTTTGAATGTGCGCGTGGTGTCGATGCCCTGCATGGAGCTCTTTGAGGACCAGGATGCAGCTTATCAAGAGTCTGTGCTTCCTGCTGCCGTGCCTCGCAGCCGGAGGGTCGTATGTGAGGCTGCCTCAAGCTTCGGCTGGTCGAAGTATGCGGATCACTTTGTGTGCATCGATCGCTTCGGAGCGTCCGGCAAAGGGCCTGACCTGATGAAGTACTTTGGGATCACGCCGTCGAACGTAGCGAAGAAGGCGCGAGAGGCTGCAGGAAAAGGCGTTTGAGGACGCCACGGAAGCAGCGGTTCTGTGCCGGGCAAAGATTTTCAAGCGGCGTTTGCTGCGGCAACGCTCTGCGGAATGGGAACGCTTTGGAAGAGAGTATTCTTGCAGGGTCTAAACACGGCTGTAGTATCCCGCGTGATCACGTTGGGCCTCATCGTTCTCGTTCGCAAATGCGTTCCGTAGAACGTGCTGTTCTCTAGGGTAACAACGGCTGGGTACGCGGCAGCTGCATCGCCTCTGGGCTGGAGCGGGTCCTGCGGTTTTGAACCGTTGTCCNCCTCGAAGGTTTTCTCCCGCCGATGGCGTCCGGGTTGGAGCACCTCCAACGGGCGCTCTGGAGACGGGGCCTTCCGTGCTTCAGCCTTGACTGGCTCACGCAAGCACACGAACGTTACCCAGACGTTGAAGAACTCGTAACGTTTGCTCTGGAAACAGTCGACTTTGAGGACCGGCGCGTCGTCGAGAGAGGCAGCCTTCCTGCGGAGGCACAGCCAGCGCTGCTCTCCAAGGAAGACGGCGTGGTCGTTCCCATACGCGGGGAGCTTCTCGTTTTTCAGGTGCTGGACGTTGCGGACGTCAGCGCCGCTGAGGAAAAAGCGGATCTTCCAAGCGGGCCCGAGCGCACTCTGAAGCTTCTGCTGACGGACGGTCGCCTCGAGTTGGCNGCTATCGAGGACGCTCCGATACCGGACCTCGGAACGAGTCTCCCTCGTTGCACGAAAGTCTGTGTGCGGAAACCTATGCTGCTGCACGGGTTGCTGGTGCTGCGTCCCGAGAACACGTCCGTAGTGAGGCCTCGGCCGAGCTGCATATAGAAGGAGTGGCTGCGGCTGCCGCTTGGGCGTATCGCAAACGAGTTCTTGGTGATGCATCGGGCGAGCAGCTGCCGCGTCCAGCTCGAGTGTCGGACCGAATATCGCCTGTTTGATGATGTATCTGCGTGGAGCTTTCGAGATGGATACGCTTGTACGAAAAATGATCGTAGGTGTGGCATGCCTGCATGCTCGAGACACCGGCAGGATGCGTTCTACGACTGTGCCTCGGAGGCTCGTGCAGAACGCTGCCGAGACGTGCACACTGGCGCTGTGGCGCTTTCGGGCTACGGAAGTCTGGAAAGAGCGTTCTCCAAGCTTTGCACAACGCCTATGCCGGTACCTGCAAGACCACGCTGTGTCGTGAGGCACCCCTGGTTCCCATGGGTCATGCTTCAGAGCGCGAGTGAAGCGCCGCGGATGCTGCTCCATAGCAGAATAGGTGCGGTACTAGATCGAACTAGCGGCCTGATCTAATATGCACGCTGGTGCGTGAAAGTCTTCCATGCACATTTTGGGATATGGAATCGAGTGCGTAGCAGAGATTGCGCAAGACTGTTTCGATGCATGCGAGTGCGCACGCTGTGACGCAGCAGGGGATTTGCGAGCCTCGGCTGGCAGGGCCCCCAGCCGGCGTCCACGAGGGAATAGCTGAGCTGTCCCGTCTGTGTGTGGCGTTCGCAGTAGCAGCAACAGCAACAGCAACAGCAACAGCAGCGCGCTCGACTCCAGAGCAAGCGCTCACTGAAGAAACGCCACCGGGTAGGGCATCTATGCAGCGAACCATAATCCTCAGAGCGAAGTCTGGAGACTGGTGTGTGGAACACGGTGGATCTGGTGCGGAATGATATCTGCTTCCGTAAATGCCGATTGGAATCGAGACATTTAGGGATCCCCTATAAGATTCAAGGATCCTGCGCTACTGAAGAACAACTTGCGGGAACTCACCGAGGATCCATCGTCGTGTCCGAACGATCGCGGCGAAGGATGCAAACGCATGATCTCCCTAGTCACGCATAATGCCACGGACGGAAGGTGCATAAGATATTTCGATTCCAGTTCTATTCGTGCACGCATGANCTCCCTAGTCACGCATAATGCCACGGAGTAAAAGTACACAACGTATCTAGATTCCGGTTTACTTCTTGCGCTTCTTGTTCATACTGTTGCAAGGCGAAATCGTCGGTGTTCGCAGTTATTCACGGGTATAACGCCGAAATTTGCGATACCCTGACGCTTNCCGGTGGGCGGGAGCCCTCCTGTGGACACACTCGGCGATACTCGGTGCATGGGCTGTAGATCACAGGCGGACGATCGTTAAAGGTCGCTGTGATTTTAGTGTTGCCCATACCTCTACGCGTGGAAGTCATCCCCAGAGGGCGGCTCTCGAGCGCGCTGCCCTCGGTGACTCGGAGCGGCGCATGGTCTCCGCACTGGTAGCGATGATGCAGGAGCATCACTCGAGCGCAACCTGTGTACGCCCCTCTCGGGCACCAGTCTGCGTAAATCTACCAGAAAAATATTCGATCGTCTCTGCCGTAGGTGTCTTGCTCGACAGTGCGGTCAGCGCGGTGCATTGGATGCGCGGAGCTGCCCCTGGGATGGTCCGCTTGGTTTCGGGTTGTGCGCGGGTCTTCCAGTGACCCCTCGCGTCCACAGAAGCATCAGGCCGGTGTCANGTAGAGCGCTCCAGTTGCTGCGAGCCTGTGGANCNTGCACTAGCCGAGCACCGACTGGGCGCTCAAGGTTNCAGCGGGGATCGTCCAGTGTCTGTATCACGCTGGTAGTCGAAGGGCTCATTGAAAACGCATCCAACTTGACCCCGTAGATATCTCTCCATGAGATCCCTGGTTGAAGCGTTGAACTCTTCCGAAATGGGGCGGCCGAAGTAGCGGCTCTCGTTCAGCTGCTTTCGGACNCGCTTTGCGAGCACCTTTCCGAGTTCGACGCCCCACTGGTCGAATGAATTGATGTCCCAGATGAAACCCTGGACTGCCGTGCGATGCTCATAGAGCGCGAGCAACTGGCCAGTGGCGTACGGATCCAGCCTCTGCAGCAGCAGCGTCAGACTCGGCCTGTTGCCAGTCGTCACGAGATGCGGAATCAGCCATTCGGGGCGGCCCTCTGCACGACACTCCGCCGCTGTTTTGCCGTACGCCAGAGCATCTGGCTGGGCGAAAAAGTTCGCCATGAGCTCGTCTGCATTGCTGACCGGCTCACCCTCGATGCACAGCGGGTACTGGGACTCGATGAAGCCAATAAAATCGCAGGGTACCGTCTGCCCCATATGCAGCAGCTGGAAAAACGAGTGCTGGCCGTTGGTGCCGGGCTCTCCAAAGTCGATCTCACCGACCGCGTAGTCGACGTCGTCGCCGCGCAGCGTCACGTGCTTACCGTTGCTCTCCATGTCAACCTGCTGGATATGAGCGGGGAACTTGAGAAGCGCCTCTGCGTAAGGATGCAGCGCCCGGCTCTTGTAGCCGAGAAAAGACAGGTTCCAGACGCCGAGAAGCCCCATGATCACCGGCAAGTTCCCCGCCAGCGGACTAGCAACGTCGTAAAAGTTCGCATCAACAGAGCGCGCGCCCTCTAGAAATCGCAGGAACGTGGGGAAGCCGTACTGAATCGAGAGCGGCAGCGCTCCGACCGCAGAGCACACGGAATACCTACCCCCGACCCAGTCCCAAAACTCAAAAGTGTTCCGCGGGTCGATCCCGAACTTCTCCACCATCGGCACGTTGCTGCTGCAGGCAACCATGTGGAGCCGCACGACCTCATCCGAGCGCCCCATTTCGGACCAGAGCCATTCGCGCATCGCCCGTGCATTCAGAAGCGTCTCCGCGGTTGTGAACGACTTGCTCACGATCACTATCAGCGTCTCCTCCGCCGACAGATCCTGCGTGCAGCGCTTGATATCCACAGGATCCACGTTGCTGAGAAAATGAAGGTGCCGCCCCCGCGCCGCCTCAAACGCCTCCGGATCCGTCCGAAACGCCTCGTGCACAAAGTCTGGCCCCAGATACGAGCCGCCAATCCCCACAGCGATGACGCTGCGAAGCGGCTTCCCCGTGGCGCCGCGATGCTCCCCGCTGCGCACCCGCTCGCTGAACTCACGCACGTGATCGAGCACCCGCCACACGTCACGAACAACGTCCGTACCGTCGACAACAAGGCTTGCGTTCCGCTCCGCGCGAAGCGCTGTATGCAGCACGGCGCGCCGCTCGGTCACGTTTATGTGCGCGCCGGACTGCATCGCGCGGATCTTATCCACCAAACGCGCACGACGCGCTAGCGCGAAAAGTAGCTCAATCGTATCCTTCGTCACCCGCTGCCGCGAGTAGTCGAGGTAGATCCCGTCATACTCAGCGCGCAGAGAACGCACGCGATCGACGTCCTGCATCAGCTCCCGCAGGTGCAAACGATCGATCTCAGATGCATGCTCCACCAGCCGTCTCCACTCGGCAGTCTCCGAGATGAGGACGTAGTCGGTCGGCACCGGCAGTGGTGGCGGCGTTTCCGAAGGAAGCCGCCTCCCAACGGTGTAGCTCCCGCGAACGTCCCCCGCTGTGCAACGCGGAAACGCACGTCTCCGCAAAAGCCCAGCAGACCCGTGGTGCGGGTACAGCGCCCTGGATCGGCGCGATCCAGCTACCCCACCCCGAAGCGGCCACCCAGGCACGACAAAGGCGCTCATCAGGCGAACACTCTCCCAGCAAGCAAAGACCAGGTGCACACTATTGCGCACTGCACCGCGCAGCGAGCTTTCAACTGGCGTCCGCTTCTTGGGCGATTCGCCTCCGGCACGCGCGGCAGGCGGGTGCAGCTGCGAGGGCGCGGCCAACGGATCAGCGACTCGTTGATAGACTTTCACCTGAATTGCGTTCCATACGCAGGTGCGTGCCATCAACTGCTCTTTCGCCGCTGATGAGAGACGCGTTCCGCGTGCGTGCCTTAGCAGAAATAAAAAATCTAGGGGAAGGTATGGGCATGGAAGTCGGAGATCAAAGGCGGTCGCCATGGCCGGCTTCTTGAGGGAAAGGACGAAAGAAATCCTGGTCTCGCCGACCATGGAGCGAAGAAGCGCAAGTGACGAAGAAGAAGAGAGGCACAGGGGCGGCAGGCGAGAAGAGGGGTTCGCCCGATGAGACTGCGACGAGACTGTACTGGGAGAGGGGGCACGAGATCGAGGAACTCTCGCAATATCGAGTTCATGCAGAGGAAATATAGAGATGGAGTTCGTGACCTGGGACCTCTATGCCGCCATCAATATCAGGGAATGTGCGGTTCTGGAGACGAGGCCCGCAGAGCCGACGCGATCCAGCATTGTGGGGCAGCCCCTGAGGCTTGAAGTGCACAAGGCGAAGCTGCAGCCGATGGCAGGGGCTGGTCAGGAACTGCTGGGAGGCGTCTGGGACTGGATATATATTTACCTACCATGGTTGTGGATTATTGCGCGTGAGGCAGCGCGATATTTCTTCCACCTCGTTGATTGGGCGCTTCTCCCAGCGCGCATACATTCACACCGACGCATTCGATCACGCACCATTCTCTTCCTCGCCACCCTTCGTTCCCGGTACAATACTTTTCACAAAACGTGTAGATTATTACGAAATTCATTGCGGCACTTTGCACAGTCGCGGGCATATCGTACAGGACTTTCTGCTGAGTGCGATAACGCCTCCAAGGCTTCTAAGACATCATTGCGTTTGGCCTGCACGTTTCTGGATTATTCGCCCAGTCATTACTCTCTGCTGAGATAAAGATGAGACGTATGTTAGTAGGTCTTACAGCTGTTGGTTGAAGTCCGATGGTTCACCAACGATTCCTCCAGTGCGTCGTCGTTTACCACAGGCAGGCGTACTCCTCCTCGAGCCTCAACGAAGCGCTGGTGTATGGAGTCTCTTTCCCTGGCTCCAGGCCGACGCACTGTGCATAGCGGAGAAGATTCACGAGGACATGCTTCTGCATTGCTTGATGTTCCACCGTGTCTTACCTCATCTGAGCAGAGGAGCGTTTGGGCTCTCAGTGGGCCGTGTACCGTGCAAGACGCCCGCGTTTGATGATTTTGGATGCAGCTACGTCATTGGTCTCGAAGGAGGACGCTACGTCTTGTCGTGATGGTGCGAATTCTTTGTTCCTTCTTTATTTCTTTCCCATACGCATCTATCTTTGCTTTCATTGACTTGTCGCTCCTCCTCCCGTTTTTGCGTTCCTTCGAAGCTTCGGGCCAAGAGCGCACAATTTCTTCCATGCACTCCAGGCAGTCGATAAGCTCCTCTTCTGCTTTGATGCTCTTCGTGTTGTGCATCAGAAGCATCTACGCCGCCTGTACGGAGGCGCCCCACTCAATCAAATTGGAAAAAAGCCTCATATCGAGGTGCTGGTAGGAGCGACTTANAGATTCGATTGGAAAAGTAGAAAATTTCTTCCCTTCAGGGACACGGTACAGCACCCCAAATGCAGAAGCACCATCCCTTTCTTTTGCTGGTTACTCACAGGCGACAGCTGAATCATTTCTTTGGCGTCTTCGTCTCGGAAAAGCATTCGACGGAGGTTTACAATGCTCCCTCTCTTTCCAGTCGATGGGCTTCGACGAAACGCCGATAACGAAGAGCTCCTTCATGTCGCCCGGACTTGAGACCGACTCGTGGTTTTTTCGTTTCAACATCAACGAATACATCACCCGAGGGTGGAAGTGAACGCTGACGTGTTTCAGGCTCGCCGTGCATACTTTTCGTCCCAAGTGCCTCTTTGTTTTTCTGGAACGCTTTGAGTCTCGCAACGAGTGAAATCCTCGGCATCCGCAAATTTGTTCAGCTGAAAGACCGAAGAGCGTTCGGCGTCGATGAAAGCTCAGAGCGAGAGAGGAGTACTCGGCATGTACTCTGGAAGAGTGAGGGCATAGAAGGCGGTCGGTGTCAATAGTCTCTCAAAGAAATTCATCACTTTCACAAGGTCCTTGAAGTGAGGAATGTCCGCAGTCTTGTGCGAAAGGCAAGCATGTTGCTGGAGCTTGCTGAAAGAAATGCATATTTACATGCGCAGGATGTGTGCTCCGGCAAGAGCAAGCACGCTCAGATGAATCCCTTTATGAGTGTAGCGTCGCAAAGTAGCGACACGCAAAGCTCCTCGTTCGCGTAGCTGCCCGAGCGTTGAGGTTCGTACAGCAAGGCGATCCGTCGAAAGGTGGCGACGTTCTCTGGGACGGGTATGCACCTCTGTTCGAAATGCTCTAGGATTTCTTTTTAGTCCTTAAACAGCTGTTTCCCTCTCTCACATGGTGTGGTTGGGCTGTGTGCCTCTGTTGACGAACCAGCAATTTATTGTCATTCTCAATTCATCTTTCAACTTTTTCCCTCACGTCTCTTCAGAAATCCGCCAACCTAAAACTTGGAAACCTTGTGCGAAACAAACCCTGGCAGGCCGGGCGGTTTCAATTGCGGCCTCTAAAGCGACGAGCACCAGTTCGTATTGAGGACAATCCAAGGTATTGACATGTGCATCCGCTTCCCCAGGTCAGTGCCTCGCGGAACCGGAAGACGTTCTTCATTTGGCGAAACTATGGAAAATAAGTTCGAATGCATAAAATGATCCATCCTCTGGTCTCTACTCATTATCACCGGAAAAGTATTTGTGGAACGCGATTTTTCCACGAAGAAGAATATACTGGGGCGAAAATCCGGGTTTGAGGACGAGTTGAGAAATTTCGATATTTGCAAGCTCCCTTCTTGTGAAGATCTGATGCGCTCTTCGTGGAAAGCGATCGCTGGGATGACTGACGTCCGAGTCTTAGATACTTTTCTCTCCAAACAGAGGAGGTCGGAGCCTCTGAGAGCTTCTCTCGATTTTGGTACTATGCTGCTATCGAATGCCGTTTCATCGATGGCAGGACGGAGTAGGGGACCCTCCTTTTGAACAGAATCTATTGTATTACCCTAGATGGTCAGTTACGTTCTAGAGTGATCTTGTCAACGAGTCTCCAACGAGCAGCCTCGAGTAATTTTTGTCGTCAACCCAGCAGTAAGCGAGACCTGCTGCGCCCACGACTTGTCTTGAAACATAAAGATAGAAAACTTGAAACATGCATGATTTGAGCACCCAACTCGTAAGGAAGGAGGAAGAAAGGAGGCTTATAAATACAAAATCGATCATGATACCGGGTATTTTACAATTGCTTGTTTGACAGCGTCGAGAATCAGCTTGATTTCAGTGACGCATGGAACTCCAGCGGCAGACTGTCGAAAGAGCCGCTCAGAAATGCCAACCGAGTGTTCTAAAATTAAGTATGAAACCATATGCCCTTATGGCTGATAGTCGAACGTTGACGCTGTACATCTAGAAAGAGTGCATAAAAACGAAAGACAAGAGAAGACCGAGCAGTTCATTATTCCATTGTGTTCGGCATTGGCGGAGGCACAAGCATTCGCTCCACAGTGGCAAATCTCGAGCGAGTGCGTTTCTGGAGTTCTTCCACAGGCAAAAAGACCCGACCGCGTGTAACAATTTCCTCTGCTAGAAATAATCGATTACGTGCGTGGACTCCTCGGTGACCCTGCAGCAGTCGAATTTCTGCGTGCTTCGTGCGTATCGGCGCCCAAAACGCCCTTAGGCTGTGACTGGGCTGGACACGCTAAGGACTGACACGGGAGCCAGAGGCTGGGATCCAGCCTGGGCAGTTTGGGTTTGCTGGTCGCGTGGAATTATAAGCAGTGTAAATCACTTGTTCGGACTGAGGTGAGTGCCTTAAGTAACTTGGCTGTTTGCTGAACCAGCTCTCGTGCGTGCTGTTGGCGACTTTGGCTGGGTTGCACAAGCTTGGTGCCCAAGTTCGTAGCCCCCAAACGCCAGGTTCGAAGTGCACATTGGCCACGGTCTCGGCTTGTTTACTGACTTTGCGCTCTATGAAACCCGCAGTAGCTCAACAGGATGGTCCGAGGCGAAGCCAGCTCCAGCAGCATGCCACGCGCTTTGAGCATCGCAGGCTCGGACTCGGGAGGCGGTGCCGGCATCCAAGCCGATCTGAAGACTTTTGAAGCCCTCGGCGTGTACGGCATGACCGTTATCACAGCGATCACGGCCCAGAATACGGTTGGAGTGCAGGCCGTGGAGGGTGTGTCTCCCGCTTTGGTTCGCGCCCAGTTACAGAGCGTTCTGAGCGACATCGGCGTTGACGCCATAAAGACTGGTATGCTTTTGGACTGCGGCACCATCAACGTGGTGGCAGATACCATAGAGAGCAGCGAACCAGCTGCCATGGCGCCTCTGGTCGTTGACCCAGTCATGGTGGCAAAGAGCGGCGACCGCTTGCTTGCCGCCGATGCAGTAGCGGCCTTGAAGACTCGTCTTGCACCGCTGGCAACGGTTCTAACGCCAAACATCCCCGAGGCCGAACAGCTGCTAGGTAGGCGCCTCAAAATCGATAGCATGGATTCAATGCGACGTGCACTTGTCGAGCTCATGGAGGAGTTGCCTGAAACGCGCGCAGTTCTTCTCAAGGGCGGCCACCTAGACTCCACTGGCAACGTCTGTGTTGACCTGTTTAGCGATCGCGTACACGGCGGTCTAAGTGAGCTTACACTTTCAAGACTTAGCTCGAGGAACAGTCACGGAACGGGCTGCACCACTGCATCGGCGATAGCTGCTGGCCTCGCTAAGGGCTACCCCTTGCTTAAAGCAGTTTACCTGAGCAAGCGATATGTGCACGGGTGCATTGAGCATGCCTTGCCGTTGGGCGCTGGGTGTGGTCCGCTCTTCCACGCACACCTTCAGGCAGCAGATGGTGCTCTCGATGCTAAGCTGAAGGAGCTTATCGGAGACTGAGGCGACATCCCAGCAATCTTTCTGATTGGACTCAGAAGGATTGCCTCGGGCGCTGTAGCTACTTGCCGCGGTAAAGTAAACAGGAGAGAACAACCGTCCTTTCATGGAGCATCCACGGTGACCGGCCGCAAAGTGTGGGAGTGACTTGTCAGCGTCCCAAAGGTATGAAGGCCTCTTGCGGCTTTAGGCCACGAGTGATCCTCTATAGGCACCGACAGAAGAACCAACCCTGGACAGGGAGCACTTCATCGAGTTCGCTATTCGAGCAGTCCATTCCTTGCGGGTTTCAGGGTTCTGAATCGCGCGAGGCCCCCACCGCCCGGTTGCCTCCGACAAGAACCGCTCGCAGCACTGAGGGCCACCCGCGTATTGATCGTGCTGTAGCGCGTCCCGAGAAGCTCCAGATCCAGCACACAGATGGGGGCATAGAGCGCATGCGCTTCATTCGTGTCATATCCTCGCCTGGAGAATATCTGTACGACACGAACCAGACAGAGCGTGATGTTCTACCGGCCGGTGCTCCCGAAACCCTTGCAGCCGCGTTGCGTGTCCTCCAGCTCGGCCACCTCCACAACTGGTGGTGTCTCGATCCGTTCCAGAATAAGCTGAGCAATCCGCATCCCAACTTCGACCTGGAAGCATTCCTCGCCCAGGTTGAAAATCACAACACCGAGGTTCCCGCGGTAGTCCTGATCCACTACTCCAGCGCCGAGATCGATACCGTGCTTCAGAGCCAGCCCGCTACGAGGTGCAACACGGCCATACGTGCCGACAGGTACGGCAACTGCTAGGTCAGTGCGGACGAGCGCGCGGCCTCCTGGTGGAATCTCGACGCTCTCAGCGGCAAAGAGGTCGTAGCCCGCCGCGTGCTCTGAAGACCGGAGCGGCAACGTAGCGCACTCACTCAATCGTTTCACACGTAATGCACCAGACTCTTGATTGCTTTCCGTTTGGCACATGGTGAACCTCTTCACGCACTAGCAGCGAAGCAGTAGTACGGAAATGCAAATTCCCGCCAGATATGTTACCGATGCGCGAGCGCATATGGCCAGATTCATGGGTGGCGCGCGCTCAAGCCACACGAGACCATGTTTGCGTGCCGCGCGCGCAAGATGCTACGAACAGCGTCCTAGTCAGCTGTATACTGCGCGGGAAATCATCCCTCAAATAGCTGCCCGAGTCGCGTCCAGTGAACGAGTCGGGAGCATGCNATCTTGTGGTCTCGCAGCGCGGGAACGCTAGAGCCGCTGCTGGTGGGGCTGTATACGCTGACGCAGTTATTTAGGTGCGCTATTGTCTAATCGAATGTGGATCCCACCGGCTGCACACAAGCACCTGAGGACGAGAGGAGCACCTGCCGTATCCGTTTGAGTACGCATATGTTCCAACAGCGTGAGAATGATCGCACGAAAGGGAATGGTCGCCAGATTGTGCTAATGACGAGCTGTCTCCGAGTGCTGAGCCTGCCTCGTGCGCCCACTGTAAATCTCTGTTTGCCGCCGGCGCGCCTGAGGCAACCGCTAGGTGCAGACGTAATGGCCTCGTGATTCCTTGTGGGCATCATCTCGAGGACGCAGGCGGTTTCNTACTATTTGCATTCGTTTCCGAGTGCGCTCCTAGGCGTTTAAACACGGCACTGGCAGGTTGCGCTCTGCGCGAGGCGCCGCTGCAGTTCGTGCTGGCTCGAACGGGCTCGTTTCTTTCTCGCGCAACGTGTGGCTACTGCAATTTGTGATTTGTAATTGCTTATTGCTGCATGAAGCCGCGTCCGAGGCATACTCTATGGAACTCGAGCCCGAGCACCGAGAGGATTGGTGCAAAACTCGAGCGAGCTTAGCAGATTTCGAGCTATACCTTCGTGGCGATGTTTGATGAGGGGACCTGGCATACGTTCCCGGAGCATCAGCTTCTTGCATAAATGTCCAATGGTTTGAGCATGCAATATCGCCTGTTATCTTTTTATTCTGAAGCAGCACGCGGCGATTGATTGTTGAGTTCACATCGGAGCAATTTAGGCGCTTGCCTCGTATTTGCGCCGGCTTGCATCTATTTTCAGAAAGTTGGCTTCTTGGGACCCTATAGCATCTGTACAACCGACTCCGCATCAAGTGGTTTCAGTTTTTTCCCATTGTGAGGAAAACATGCTTGCATTGGATCCGTTTCGGTAATGCATGCCCGGAGGCGCACCTGATGATGCAGCCGCGATTAGCTCTCGTGCGTTGCGGTCGTTGGCAGGATGCGTATCAACGTGTGATGTTCAAGTTGATCCTTAGTTGTACATAAAATTCTAATTCAGGTCAGCGCAATCGACAACCATGCGTTTCGCACGCGTTGACGACGACGACATCACGCATTCATAAGTTTTTGGGGAACGACTTTCAAGAAGCTTACCTTTCTGCAAAATAATGCTCGCATACCTCTCAGCACCTTCACGACCAAGTGTGACGCTTTCTGAATTCTCTGGTCGCCGGGTTTGCCAGACGAAACGGAACGTTTCTCTTCTGGGCGCTCGGGGGAGGTTTGCACCGGGCACGTGGGAGCGCGTAGTGCTCGGGCGTCGCGGTGGTTCCCGTACAGTCAGTCGTTTGCCTCAAG
>JGI24721J44947_10008514_pt1 | contig 13433 bp, 13 predicted proteins | sample YelNatPaOPGAMG01_FD_44947 | JGI IMG/M metagenome (IMG submission 44947)
GCCGTGGCCCGCGCCGCCGGCGAGACCGCGCCGCTGATGCTGGTCGGCGTGGTCAAGCTCGCGCCCAACCTGCCGCTGGACAGCCACTTTCCGTACTTCCACCTGGAACGCCAGTTCATGCACCTGGGTTTTCACATCTACGACGTCGGCTTCCAGAGCCCCAACGTCGAAGCGGCGCGGCCGCTGGTCTACGCCACGGCCTTCCTGCTTGTGCTGGTGATCGTCNNGCTCAACCTCACCGCCGTGTCCATCCGCAACCGGCTGCGCGAAAAGTACCGCGGCCTGGAAAGCATCTGATCCTCGGGAATCTCCATCATGTCTGCCATCTCCCCCACGATCCGGGCCGACGCGCCGCGCCGCGCCGCCGTTGATCTGTCATCCATCGTTCGGCCTAGTGCGGCCTCGTCCGATGACCCGCCGCAGGCCAGCTTTTCCGTTCAGCAGGTCAACCTGTGGTACGGCGCGTCGCAAGCCTTGCAATCCATCGACATGGACATCCCGGCCAAGCGTGTGACCGCATTGATCGGGCCCTCGGGCTGTGGCAAATCGACCTTGCTGCGCTGCTTCAACCGCATGAACGATTTGGTTGAGAATTGCCGCGTCGAAGGGCGGATCGTGCTCGACGGCGTGAACATCTACGACCGCGCGGTCAATGTCGCCCAGCTGCGGCAGCGCGTGGGCATGGTGTTCCAGAAGCCCAATCCCTTTCCCAAATCGGTCTATGAAAACGTCGCCTATGGCCTGCGCATCCTCGGCGTGCGTGACAAACACCGCTTGGATGAGAGCGTCGAACGCGCACTGCGCCGCGCCGCGCTGTGGGACGAAGTGAAAGACCGGCTGCAAGTCTCGGGCATGAGCCTGTCGGGCGGGCAGCAGCAGCGCCTGGTCATCGCACGGGCGCTGGCGCTCGAACCCGAGGTCTTGCTGCTCGACGAGCCCACGTCGGCGCTCGACCCGATTTCCACCGCCAAGGTCGAGGAACTGGTCGCCGAGTTGCGCAACGACGTCACGATCATCATCGTCACGCACAACATGCAGCAGGCCGCGCGGGTGTCGGACTACACGGCCTACATGTATCTGGGCAAACTGATCGAATTCGGCGAAACCGATCAGATTTTCCTCAAACCGCGCCTGCAGGAAACCGAGGATTACATCACCGGACGTTTCGGCTGACGACGCGCCAACAATGCAGCCCTCATCGCGCGCACATCGCAGGGTGCGGCAGGGTGCGGGGCTTTCCGTCGCACGAGCATGACACTGTCATATGATTGACACACTCCATTCCTAGGATGCCCGGGTGCTCTCAATCGCACAGTCCCATTCTCAGGAGAATTCGATATGCCTATCAACCGTCGTGCTTTTGCCAAAGCCGCTGCAGCGATTGCAGTGTCCGGGGTACTGGGCGCCGCTGCGGTCACGACTGCCTTTGCCGGGGTCAGCTTGACCGGTGCCGGCAGCACCTGGGTCTACCCGCTGGTGGCCAAGTGGTCTGCCGCGTACGAAAAAGAAACCGGCAACAAGATCAACTACCAGTCCATCGGCTCGGGCGGCGGCATCGCCCAGATCAAGGCCGGCACCGTGGCCTTTGGCGCCAGCGACATGCCGCTCACGCCCGAAGAGCTCGCCAAGGACGGCCTGATCCAGTTCCCCACCGCGGTGGCGGGCGAAGACCTGGTCTACAACCTGCCGGGCATCAAGCCGGGTGAGCTCATCCTCAACGGCCCGGTGGTCGCCGACATCTACCTCGGCAAAATCAAGAAATGGAACGACCCGGCGATCGCCAAGCTCAACCCGGGCGTGAAACTGCCCGATATGAGCATCACCGTAGTGCACCGCTCCGACGGCTCGGGCACCACTTTCACCTTCGCCGATTACCTGTCCAAGGTCAGCCCGGAGTGGAAGGAAAAGGTCGGCGCCAACACCTCGCTGAATTGGCCCACCGGGGTCGGCGGCAAGGGTAACGAGGGCGTGGCCGCGTATGTGCAGCGCATTCCCGGTGCCATCGGCTACGTCGAGTATGCCTACATTCTCGAGAACAAGCTCGCCTACGCCCGCATGATCAACCGCGACGGCAAGGTCGTCAGCCCCAGCCTCAAGGGTTTCCAGGACGCTGCGGCGCACGTCGATTTCAACAAGGCGCAAGATTTTTACGTCATCCTGACCGACCACACCGGCCCCGATACCTGGCCGATTTCCGGTTGTACCTGGCAGATTCTGCGCAAGGCCGCGCCGAAACAGACCAACGAGGAAGTGACCAAATTCTTCCTCTGGGGCTTCGAAAAAGGCCAATCGATGGCCGAATCGATCGCCTTCGGTCCCCTGCCGCAAAGCACGGTTGACGTAATCAAAGCATATTGGAAGAAAAACCTGGGTATTTGATGCCCAATATCGAGCAGCATCATGAATGGTTCCGAGGTTATGACGGCTGAGAACATCGAAGACGCCGCCACTTCGGAACAAAAATCCGCGCGGAGGGCGAGCTCTTCCGTTGCGGATTTTTTGTTCCGCAAAGGCACCGGGGTAGTGGCTTTCATTGTCGCCGCCGCTCTGCTGGCGATCATGGTGTCCTTGGTCATCGAAGGTTGGGAGGCATTGCACACCTTCGGCTGGAAATTTTTGATCACCAGCACTTGGGACCCGGTGACCAATGTCTACGGCGCTCTCGTGTTCATCGTCGGCACATTGGTCAGTTCGGCAATCGCCATGCTCATCGCTGTGCCGGTGAGCTTTGGCATTGCCTTATTCATTTCGGAGCTGTCGCCGCGCTGGTTGCGCAGCCCGATTTCGGCGTTGATCGAATTGCTCGCTGCGATTCCCAGCATCATTTACGGCATGTGGGGTTTGCTTGTATTCGCACCGCGATTTTCCCAGATCGAGCCATGGATTAATGACCATCTTGGCGCCATACCCTGGATCGGGGTCTTGTTTCAGGGCCCGCCGATGGGAATCGGCATGCTCACTGCCGGCATTGTGCTGGCGATCATGGTCATTCCGTTTGTTGCTTCCATCATGCGCGATGTGTTCATGATCACGCCGCCCGCGCTGAAGGAATCTGCATATGCGTTGGGAGCGACGACCTGGGAAGTCGCACGACACGTCATCTTGCCGTTCACACGAACCGCCGTCACTGGAGGCATCTTCCTTGGTCTGGGGCGCGCGTTGGGTGAAACCATGGCAGTCACTTTCATCATCGGCAATGCGAATAATCTGAGTGCCAGTCTGTTGATGCCTGGCAGTTCGATCGCTTCAGTCATTGCCAATGAATTCACCGAAGCAACGACAAGTTTATACAAATCATCGCTGCTGGCGCTTGGTTTGATTTTGTTCGTCATTACCTTGATCGTATTGGCTCTGGCCAAACTATTGCTTCTGCGGCTGGACGCCAGTCTGGAAGGCAAGAAATCATGATGTCGCTTTATACCAAACGGCAATTGATCAACTTGATCAATATGACGATTGCCGTGTTGATGACATTATTTGGCGTTTTTTGGGTTGTCTGGATTCTGTGGACCACGCTGCGTTATGGTTTGCCAGCCATCAATCTGCATTTATTCACACAGGACACGCCGCCACCTGGTGCTGAAGGCGGCGGTTTGCGCAATGCTTTCGTAGGCAGCTTGATACTGCTCGCCATCGCCGTGGTCATTGGTACGCCCATTGGCGTGCTCGCCGGGACCTGGCTGGGCGAATTCGCCGTCAAACACAAACTCGGAGCGATCGTGCGTTTTCTCAATGACATCTTGCTCAGTGCACCTTCGATTGTCATTGGCTTGTTCGCTTACGCGATACTCGTCGACCCACTGGGCCATTTTTCTGCGTTTTCCGGCGGCGTCGCTCTCGCGCTGATTTTNATCCCGGTCGTCGTGCGCACGACCGATGAAATGCTGCGCTTGGTTCCTGGCTCGCTGCGCGAAGCTGCGATCGCCCTCGGAACGCCCTACTGGAAGATGGTGACAAAAATCACCTGGAAGGCGGCGTCGACAGGAATTTTGACCGGCATCATTCTGGGTGTGGCGCGCATCAGCGGAGAGACTGCGCCTTTGCTGTTCACGGCTTTGAACAATCAGTATTACAGCAGTGATCTGTGGCACCCGATTGCCAATCTCCCTGTGGTGATCTTCCAGTTTGCCATGAGCCCGTACGCCAATTGGCAGCAAATGGCCTGGGCGGGCGCTTTCATTGCCGTCGTTTTCATCCTCGCCTTGAGCCTCGGGTCACGTTGGCTGATCAACCGTAACGGACCGAAAGTCTAGGACGCACCTCATCGCTTTTTCTTGTACTGTCCATGTCAATCGTCTCTCCAGCTTCGACACAAGATGCGTCGTCAGCAACAACGGTGGCGGAAAGCGCCGTGAGAAATCTGCCGATCAAAATCCGCACACGACATCTGAATTTTTATTATGGCAATTTCCGTGCGATCAAAGACGTCAATCTCGACATTCCGCAAAATCAAGTGACTGCATTCATAGGCCCGTCGGGCTGCGGCAAATCGACTTTGCTGCGAATGTTCAACCTAATGTACGCGCTTTATCCGGGTCAACGTGCAGAAGGCGAGATCAACATCGATGGCGAAAATATTCTGACATCAAAGAAAAATATTTCTCTGATTCGAGCCAAAATCGGCATGGTGTTTCAGAAACCGACTCCATTTCCGATGTCGATTTACGAGAACATCGCTTTTGGAGTGCGCCTCTACGAAAAACTCAGCCGTGCCGAAATGGACGAGCGCGTCGAGGCGAGTCTGACCAAGGCTGGGCTGTGGGCTGAAGTCAAGGATAAGCTGCAGCAAAATGGCATGAGCTTGTCAGGCGGCCAGCAGCAGCGTTTGTGTATAGCCCGTGGTATTGCGATTCGGCCCGAGGTGCTGCTTCTCGACGAGCCCACTTCGGCGTTGGACCCGATTTCCACCGCCAAGGTTGAAGAGCTCGTCACGGAGTTGAAAAAAGACTATACCGTGGTCATTGTCACGCACAATATGCAACAAGCCGCGCGTATTTCTGATTTTACAGCTTATATGTATTTGGGTGAAATGATCGAATTCGGCGAAACCGACCAGATTTTCCTCAAGCCGAAAAAACAAGAAACGGAAGACTACATCACCGGTCGCTTTGGTTGAGTGGACGACTGACTGGCGATCATTCGATTGAACCATTTTCAGACGACTATCATGGAAAATAAACCGCACTTGTCGACTCAATTCGATGCCGAAATCAACTCGGTTTCCACCCGTGTGCTCGAAATGGGTGGTTTGGTCGAATCGCAACTGGCGCAGTCGATTTACGCCCTGCGGCATCTCGACATCGACGCAGCGCACACGGTCTTGCAGGTGGAGAAACGCGTCAATCAAATGGAAGTCGATATCGATTCCGATGTCACGCAAATCATTGCCAAACGCCAACCGACGGCGCGTGATTTGCGGTTGTTGATTGCGATTTCCAAAACCATTACCAATCTGGAACGCGCCGGCGACGAGGCGGCGCGTATTGCGCGGATGGCGCGAGACATCGTCGAAAATGGTTCGACTGTGGCCATCGGCATCAGCGATCTGCAACATGCGGCCGATTTGGCGATCGAGCAGTTACGCAAATCGCTCGATGCCTTTGCCCGCCTTGACGAAAAGGCGGCTGTCGATATCGTGGAAAGCGACAGCCGGATCGACGACGAATTCGATGGTTTTACCCGCAAGGTCATCACCCATGTCATGGAAGACCCGCGCACGATTTCGACCATGCTCGACATGATGTTCGTCGCCAAAGCCATCGAACGCATTGGTGACCACGCCAAGAGCATTGCCGAATTCGTCATTTATATCGTCCGCGGACTGGACGTTCGGCATAACAAGGAAGCATTCCGTGAAGTCGCCGGCTCGCTTTGAGCGCGAACGCTGTCGTGCTGATGTCGTTCCCATTTTTCTCGTCGTCAATCCATGAGTCTGTCGAGTAATGTCCTGATCGTCGAGGACGAACCGGCGATTGCCGAATTGCTGGCGATCAATCTGCAGCATGCCGGGCATTGCCCGATCCGGGCGGCAAGCGCCGAGGAGGCGCTGCGTGTCATTCGTGACGTCTTGCCCGATGTCTTGCTGATCGACTGGATGTTGCCGGGCATGTCCGGTGTGGCATTGGCACGGGCGCTGCGTGCCGACTCTCGCACCAAGGGCATCCCGATCATTTTGCTGACCGCCCGCGGCGAGGAGGGGGACAAGGTGCAGGGCCTTGACGCCGGCGCTGACGATTACATCACCAAGCCGTTTTCGCCCAAGGAGTTGCTAGCGCGGATACGTGCGGTGCTGCGGCGGCGAGCGCCGCAACTTACCGACGAACTGGTCGAAATGGGCGGACTGTCGGTCGATCCGTCGTGCCGACGGGCGATGTACAAAAAAAATGGCAGCGAAGCCGTGGAAATCCGCCTTGGGCCCACCGAGTTCAAGCTGTTGCACTACCTGATGGCGCATCCCGAACGGGTGCACAGCCGCGGGGCGCTGCTCGACAAGGTCTGGGGTGACCATGTATTCATCGAGGAGCGCACGGTCGATGTCCATATCAAGCGGTTGCGTGAGGCGCTGTCGCAGGTGCAGTGCGCCGACATGGTCGAAACGGTGCGTGGCGCGGGGTATCGGTTCAGCGTGCAAAACCGGGCCGCGCAAGCCTCCGCCGCCTGATCGATCTGCGTATGCAGAGCAAAGCGCCGCTAGCTTGGCGCGGCCGATGAGCGTGGCGAAAAAGCCATCGGCCTGGCGGGGCGTCGCATGAGAGCGGTTGTCTGGCGGCTGGTCGTTATTTTGCTGCTGGTCGCAACGGCGTCGCTGCTGGGGAACTGGGTGGACGGCCGCACGGGAGCGCTGACCGGAGCCTTGCTGGTGTTTTCCGCCGCCATCGTGCGCGATTCTCTCGCCTTGTCGCGGCTGATCCTCTGGCTCAAATCCCCTGAGGGTTCGCCACCTCCGCGTGGAACGGGCGCCTGGGCCGAAGTGTTTTACCGCTTGTCGCGACAGTCGCGCTTGTGCACAGCGCGGCTGCGCTATGAGGAATCCAAGCTGCAGCGTTTCATCGAAGCGCTGCAAGTCTCGCCCAACGGCGTGATTTTGCTCGATGAAAACAACCAGATCGACTGGTGCAACGCCACGGCGGCACAGCATTTCGGTCTGGACGCGCAGCGCGATCTGCGTCAGCATGCCGTTCACCTCATCCGCAATCCGGAATTCATCGCTTACCTGCAGGCGCAGCGTTTTCAAGAGCCGCTACACCTGCAGCGCGCCGGATCGCGCGGACAATTCACTCTGAGTGTGCAGATTTTTCCCTATGGTGAGCAGCAAAAACTGCTGCTGTCGCAGGACATCACCCAGTTCGAGCGTACCGAGTCGATGCGCCGCGATTTCGTCGCCAACGTGTCGCACGAAATCAAAACCCCGCTGACCGTGCTGGGTGGCTTTGTCGAAACCCTGCGAGACATGCCGCTGGACGACGCGCAGCGCCTGCGCATGCTCGATCTGATGCAGACGCAGTCAGACCGTATGCGCCATTTGGTCGATGACCTGCTCGTGCTCGCCCGTCTGGAGGGCGATCCCTACCCGCCGCCGGAACAAGACATCGACATGGGTGCGATGATGGCGCAGTACAAAAACGAGGCTCTGGCGTTGTCTGCCGGGCGGCACGACATCACCGCCATCGTGCATTCCGACCTCTGGGTACGTGGCAGTCCGCAGGAACTCCATTCGGCGTTGTCCAATCTGGTGAGCAACGCCGTGCGCTACACGCCCGATGGCGGTTCGATCCGGCTGGAATGGGCCGCGGTGATCGACGCCGGGCAGCCCCGCTACGCCGAATTCAGCGTCACCGATACCGGGATCGGCATCGCCGCCGAACACATCCCGCGTTTGACCGAGCGCTTCTACCGCGTGGACCGCGGGCGCTCGCGCGAATCCGGCGGCACCGGTCTGGGTCTGGCGATTGTCAAACACGTTTTGTTGCGCCACCAGGCCGAGCTGATCGTGACGAGCACGCTGGGCAAGGGCAGCCGATTTGCCGTGCGTTTTCCTGCCTCGCGGCTGGTCGCAGCCCAGTCACCGCGACACGCGGGAGGGCAAGACGCGCCAAGCCGTCAGGCGGCCTGAACCTGCTTCGCAGCGTTCAATTTCGATGCTTCAGCCGCGAATGCATCAACACCTGGTGACAGCTCAGCCTGCTGCGTGAACCTCGTGGCCGATGGTAATTGCCGTCGCCGTCCATGTCCCAGGCGTTGCCCGGATGTTGCCATTGCATGCGCAGGCCTTCGCGGATGACCTGCGCCTTGATGCGGTTGTCCAGCAGCGGCACGGCGATTTCCACCCGGCGCAGCAAGTTGCGCTCCATCCAGTCGGCCGACGAAATGTACACCTCGGCTTCGCCGCCGTTGTGGAAATAGAACACGCGCGAATGCTCCAGAAACCGGCCAATTGTCGAGCGTACCCGGATGTTGTCCGACAACCCCGGCACACCGGGGCGCAGCATGCACGCACCGCGCACCAGCAGGCGGATTTCCACTCCGGCTTGTGACGCGGCGTACAACGCCTCGATCACCGCCGGTTCGAGCAGGGCGTTGACCCGCGCCCACACCCGCGCCGGCTTGCCGCTGCGCGCGTGTTCGGCCTCGCGGGCAATGGCGGCGAGCACATTGGCGTGCAGCGTGAACGGCGACTGCCACAAGCGCTTGAGCTGCTGCACCTGGCCGGAGCCGGTGATCTGCAGAAATACGCGGCGCACGTCTTCACAGATTTCCGGGTTGGCCGTCATCAAGCCGAAGTCTGTATAAAGGCGTGCGGTACGGGCGTGATAGTTGCCGGTGCTCAAGTGCGCGTACATGCGCAGCATTTTGCGGCCGCTGTCGGCGTCGGCTTCGCGTCGCACGATGAGCAGCATTTTGGCGTGGCATTTGAAGCCGACGACACCGAACACCACGTGCGCTCCGGCATCTTCCAGCCGCGAAGACCAATTGATATTGGTTTCCTCGTCCAACCGCGCCATGAGTTCGAGCACTACGGTGACCTCTTTGCCGTTGCGCGCGGCTTCGATCAGCGCGTCCATCAGTTCCGAATTGCCGCCTGTGCGGTAGATGGTCTGCTTGATGGCGACGACGCTGGGGTCGCGTGCTGCGGTTTTCACCAGATCGACCACCGGGGCGAACGAATCGTAGGGATGGTGCAGCAACAGGTCGCGGGCGCGGATGCGGTCGAAAATTTCGGTATCCACCCCCGGCCAGTCTGGCGGCAGCGCTGGCTGGTAGGGTGGAAACAGCAGTTGCGGCTCGTCGACATGGTCGAGGATTTCCTGCAGCCGTACCAGATTCACGGGCCCATCGACGCGGTAACAGTCTTGCGGCAGGATATTGTTTTCGCGCAGCAGCCGGTCGATGACTTCGCGCGGACAGTCGGCGGCGACTTCCAGCCGCACGGCGTCGCCGAAATGCCGCGCGCGCAGTTCGCCCTGCAGCGCGGCGCGCAGGTTGGTGATGTCGTCGTCGTCGATGAACAATTCGCTGTTGCGCGTGACGCGGAATTGGTGCACGCCGCGCAATTCCAAGCCGGGGAAAAGCTGCCCGGCGAACGCCTGCACGCAAGACGACAGCAGCATGAAGCCGTAGCGCGCATCGCACAACTCGGCGGGCATCGGCACGATGCGCGGCAGGGTGCGCGGCGCCTGCAGCACGCCGAGTTCGATATTGCGGCCAAATGCGTCGGTGCCGTGGAGCTGCACGGCGAACACCAGGTTTTTGTTGATGACGCGTGGAAACGGGTGCGCCGGGTCCAGGCCGATCGGAGTGAGTAACGGTGAGACCTCGGTCTCGAAGTAATGTTGAGCCCAGGCGCGTTGCGCCTCGCTCCAGTCGCACACGCGGTAAATGCGGATGCCTGCTCGCTCCAGCTCGGGCAGCACCGCTTGTTGCAGCACGCGGTACTGATCGGCGATGAGCGCATGCGCCCGTTGCGACACTTCGACAAGCACGTCGCGCACCGGCCGGCCGTCGGGTGTGCGCGACGCCGAGTCGGCTTCGAGCATGTCCTGCAGCGTTGCCACGCGAGTTTCAAAAAACTCGTCCATATTGCTCGATACGATGCTGAGAAAGCGCAACCGTTCGAGCAGCGGGTTGGTGTCGTCGAGTGCCTGAAACAGCACGCGGCGGTTGAATTCGAGAGTGCCCAGTTCGCGATTGAGCAGCCGGAGAGTTGGTGCGAGGGACGACATGGAGGTTTGACAAAAACAGACCAGCATTTTGCCAGCGTGCGGGACAATCCGACGGAGAATGCGGATTTGCGGTGAAAATTTGATGACAGAGTTCAACAATCCGTCATCGAACCGACGTTCAATCTCTCCATGCCTTCATTACTCAATCAACAACTCGCCGCGGTCGACCTCGGATCGAACAGTTTTCGCATGCTCATCGGTCGCGCGCAGGACAGCGCCGCCGGCGTGCAGATCTACCCGCTGGACTCGCTGCGCGAGCCGGTGCGTCTGGCCGCCGGCTTGGATGACAAAAAATTTCTCTCCGAAGCGTCGCAGCAGATCGCGTTGCAAACCTTGCAGCGGTTCGGCGAGCGCTTGCGGCAGTTCCACCCCGAGCGCGTGCGCGCAGTGGCGACCAATACCGTGCGCGTGGCGAAAAACGCGCAGCAATTCCTGCAGCGGGCGCAGGCGGCGCTGGGGTTTCCGATCGAAGTCATCGCCGGACGCGAGGAGGCGCGGCTGGTATACATCGGCGCGGCACATTCGGTATCGGTGGTGCAGGGCAAGCGGCTAGTGGTCGACATCGGCGGCGGCTCCACCGAGTTCATCATCGGCCAGGGTTACGAACCGGGGATGATGGAGTCGTTGTACATCGGCTGCGTGTCGATGAGTCAGCGCTTTTTTCCCGGCAACCATGTGGACGAAACCACCATGCGGGCGGCGGAAATCGCCGCGCGCAAGGAAATCCAGATCATCGCCGCCGACTTCAAACGCAACGGCTGGAACCACGCCGTCGGTTCGAGCGGTACGGCGCGCGCGCTGGCCGACATGATCGGTGGCAGCCATTTGAACCCGGTCGATCAGCCCGGCGACATCACCTTGCACGGTTTGCGTGAGCTGCGGCGGCTATTCGTGCGCGCCGGCAACCTGAACAAGCTGCGCCTGGACGGCCTCAAGCCAGACCGTGTGCCCGTGGCGGCCGGTGGCCTGGCGATCATGCTTGGCGTGTTCGAGGAACTGGGAATCGAGTCGATGGAAGTCACCGATGCGGCGTTGCGCCTGGGCGTGCTCTACGACTTGCTCGGGCGTGAACAGTCGCACGACATGCGCGAGGTCACGACACAGCAATTCATCCAGCGTTACGGCGCCGATCTGCAACAGGCGCAGCGGGTGAGCGCGCTGGCGCTGCAGCTCTACGCGCAATTGCGACCGCTGGCCGGCGAGGCCGAACAACGGCTGCTGCGCTGGGCAGCGTTGCTGCACGAAATCGGGTTGTCGATTTCGCACAGCGCCTACCACAAACACTCCGCTTACATCGTCGCCAACGCCGACATGCCCGGATTTTCCCGCGGTGAGCAGGCCACGCTGGCGCAGCTCGTTCTGGCGCATACCGGCAAGCTGAAAAAGCTCAGCGCAACCGATTTGGAAAGCCTGGATCTGGAGGCCGTGATGGCCTTGCGCCTGGCCGTGATCCTTGCGCGCAACCGTGCGCCGGTGGATCTCGACGGGCTGCGGCTGCAATACCAGCAAACCGGAGTGCGCCTGCCCGGGGCCCGTCCGGCGCTGGACATCATCGCGCCGCGGCGATGGCTCAAGGCCAACCCGTTGACCGAGTACAGCCTGCGGCAGGAAGCTGCGGAATGGGCGCGGCTGAACTGGAACGTTGCGTTACACAGCCCATCTTGATCGTGTCATGTCGGTCGGTTAAGGTTGTCGAGCGATCCACAACGAAAGGCCCGCCGATGCAAATCATCCTGACACGACACGGAGAAGTCGAAGGCATCCACCCCGAGCGATTTCGCGGCCGCACGGAGTTGGAGCTCACCCCACGAGGCCGGCGGCAGGCCGAAGCCGTCGCCAGCCGCATCGCAGCGGAGTTCACCCCGCAGGCGGTGTATTCCAGCCCGATGCAGCGCTGCCGCGACACCGCGGCGGAAATCGCCACCGCGTGCGCGCTCAAGCCACAAGTGCTCGACGGCATGAACGACTTGGACTATGGCGCCTGGCAATGGAAGACGCACGACGACGTACGCGCCGAAGACCCGCAGCGCTACGCCTTGTGGAAAGCGGCGCCGCAGTGGGTGCGTTTTCCCGAAGGTGAGTCGCTGCAGGATTTGGCGCTGCGCACCGCGGACGGCTTGCGCAGCCTGCTGCAACGTCATGCAGACGACACCGTCGTGCTGGTGGGGCACGACAGCGTCAATCGCGCGCTGCTGCTGCACGCTCTGGACCTGCCGCTGTCGGCCTACTGGCGCATCACCCAGCAACCGTGCTGCCTGAATGTATTCGACGTCGACGTGCAGGGCCGGGTGACGTTACACCGCGTCAACGATACGTCGCATTTACGGGGCGTGGCATGAGAACAGACGCCGACCCGCGCTGCCCGTTCTGCCAGGACCTGCCGATGGTGCTGCACAACGATCTGGCGTTCGCCGTGTACGACCGCACACCAGTCAACCCCGGGCATCTGCTGTGCATCCCGTATCGCCACGTCGCCGACTGGTTCGATTGCACCATGCAGGAACAGCGGGCACTGCTCGATCTGGCCGCTCTCGGCCGCGAGATGTTGCTGCGCGAGCGCAGACCCGATGGCTTCAACCTCGGGGTGAACTGCGGCAAGGCCGCGGGGCAGAGTATTTTCCACGTACACCTTCACCTCATTCCCCGCTACACCGGCGACATGCCCGATCCCCTGGGCGGCGTGCGCGGCGTGATTCCGGCACGGCAAAAATATTGACGCTCTGCGGCTGGCGTGGCGTTTGCATTTGGAAACGCTTTGTCATACAAACCGATTGACCCTGCCGTGCTCCTGGCTTAAATTTTGAGCAACAAGGCGATGGAGTTCGCCATACAAATGCCCGACAAGGCGCGTGCGCCAGCGGCTGATGACTCCTACCCGTTTACATTGCCGGCAGTTGCGCATCAGCGCCGGTGTTCCTAGGGAGGAGTTGCGGATGTTTGCATCCCCACGCGGACTGTTTGCCCTGCCGCAGCGGCAGGGCCAGAAGCAGATCCTGCAGATTTGCCTGTCGGAAAACCCAATGCCGTTGCCAGCCTGCCGCCGGACATTGACGTCCGGCGGGCGCAGCCGTGCCTGTGGTTCGTCGTTGTTTGCCGCCATCTGAAAGGAACTCAGCATGTCGTCCATTCCCTCGTCACTCCTCGGCCAGGTCGATGCCCGTCTTGCTCACCTTCCCGTGCCGTGCAGCGTGGTCTTGCCCGGCGGCCAGCGCG
>JGI24721J44947_10008522_pt1 | contig 13423 bp, 7 predicted proteins | sample YelNatPaOPGAMG01_FD_44947 | JGI IMG/M metagenome (IMG submission 44947)
TACATTGGTGAGAATAAGGTTGTTGATTATGTTAAATATGTTAGAAACGACCTTATGGGAATCATAAGAGAAGACCTTGTATATGATCTTGGAAGGCATGTCGACGATTCAGTCCATCATTTTGAGGTATGGGGGCTTCCAATATGGAAGAAAGGCGATGATGGTTTTTCGATGGATGGTCATCAGGCAAGAGAAGCAGGGAAACCCTTGCTGAAAGATGGTGGTGTGCCTTGTAGGTCTGGTAAATGGCAGATAATGATAAATGGCGAATCATATAAGGTTGTTGTAGCTGAAGCCGCTAAAAAGGCTCTTCAGACAAATAGAGAAGCAACAGGCATGGCTCAAAACCATTTTGAAAGGGTATTTATTGTAAAACCCGTTATGGATAAGAATGATCCCAAGAGGGTTGCTGCAGCTGCAGGGTTTAGCGTAAGAGAGAATAAGATTTACTTATTCAAGGCAAAAGCCATGATTGTTGCATCCGGTGGAACAGTTAATGCTTTTAGACCAAGGTCAACTGGTGAAGGTATGGGTAGAACTTGGTATCCAGTTTTCAATGGTGGTTCTGGATATGCATTTGGAATGCTTGCAGGTGCAGAGATGACACTGATGGAAAACAGATTCGTGCCTGCAAGATTTAAAGACGGTTATGGTCCTGTTGGAGCATGGTTCTTATTCTTTAAGGCAAAAGCTACAGATTCCCTTGGGAATGATTATTGTGCAGATAAGGAGTATTTTGAGGACGCGGTTCAGAGGTATGGTGATTATGCAAAGAATCTTGGTACTGCAATTAGGAACCACTTAATGATGAGAGCGATGAAGGATGGTAGAGGCCCGATAATTATGAATACCCATACTGCTATGGCTGAATTCTCAAAGGCGATTAAGGAGAAGTTAGGAGAAAAAGAAGGTGCAAAAAAGATTAAGCACCTCGAGGCAGAGGCATGGGAAGACTTCCTCGATATGGCTATTGGTCAAGCATCACTCTGGGCTGCAAATAATGTTGAACCTGATAAGGTTCCATCAGAGATTATGCCAACCGAGCCTTATCTCCTTGGTTCGCATGCTGGCTGCGCAGGATTCTGGGTAAGTGGTCCTGGTGATATACCTGGAACGCCTGCAGAGTGGTCATGGGGTTACAATAGGATGTCAACAGTACCAGGTTTATTTATGGCTGGTGACGTCGTTGGCGCATCCGGACATAAATTCTCATCAGGTTCACATGCGGAAGGAAGACTTGCTGCAAAGGCGGCAATTGCTTATATCCTTGATAATCCAAATTATACTCCAACTCCGAACAAGAGTGCTGATGAGATTGCAGCAGAACTTTATTTACCATTCGAATTGTATGAGAAATATAAAACATATACAACAGATGATAATGTAAACCCACACTATATAAGACCTAAAGCGATACAGGCAAGACTCATGAAGCTCTCAGATGAGTATTTTGGTGGAGTTGCTACTTGGTATATGACATCAAAGACAATGCTTGAGGAAGGGCTAAAAAAGCTTGAACTCCTGAAAGAGGATTGTCAAAGGATGGCAGCAAAGGACCTTCACGAGCTTCTAAGATGCTGGGAGAATTATCACAGGGTACTTTCTGTTGAAGCACATGCACGTCATATACTATTTAGAGAAGAATCAAGGTATCCAGGTTATTATTATAGGGGTGATTTTAACTTTATCGATGACAAGAATTGGAAGTGCTTCACAAATTCTGTNTATCATGCTGACACAAATACTTGGGAGTTCAAGAAAGTACCATACGTTCAGATATTCCAATAAAGGATAAAAGTGGGGAGGTTTAACCTCCCCACTTTTTTAATTTTAAGATATTGAGGATTTATAAGTCTTGTGCTATAATACTCCCCACTTATANGTAATAAGTTAAAAAGAGTTGTTTATGAGTGCTTTTTATAAACGACTCTTTGTGACTTATTGCCTTTAAGGAGGGTGATATGGCTGAAAATAAGAAAGTGTTGGTAATAGGGGGCGGTATGAGCGGGCTTACTGCTGCTATTGAAGTGGCAGAAGCAGGGTTTGAGGCTTATATCGTTGAGAAGAATCCTTATCTTGGTGGAAGGGTAACTCAGCTTAATAAGTATTTCTGGAAGTTGTGCCCGCCGAATTGTGGTCTCGAGATTCAATATAAGAGAATCAAGAACAATCCTAATGTGAAGTTCTACACCCTTGCAGANGTTGAAAGTGTTAAAGGTGAGGAAGGGAATTTTGAAGTAACTATCAAATTAAACCCGAGATATGTTAATGATAAGTGTGTTGGATGTAATGCATGTGCAGAAGCTTGCCCTGTCTATCGTGATAATGATTTCAATTTTAATATGGATAAGACTAAAGCTGCATACTTACCTTCGAGTCAGGCTTTTCCTTTTTTGTATGTTATAGATAGAGCTTCGTGTCCGAAGGATTGCGCAAAGCCATGTCTTGAAGCATGTAAGTATAATGCGATTGATCTGGAGATGAAACCTCAAACGCTTAACCTTAATGTAGGTGCTATTGTTCTTGCAACGGGATGGAAGCCTTATGATATGAGCAAGTTAGATATTTTGGGAGCTGGCAAGATACAGAATGTTGTATCCAACATGATGTTAGAGAGGATGGCGTCTCCTGATGGACCAACTAATGGAAAGATTGTTAGGCCTTCAGATGGTAAAGAGGTTAAAAACATTGCTTTCGTTCAGTGTGCTGGTTCAAGGGATGAGAATCACTTAGCATACTGCTCTTATATATGTTGTCTTGCTACCTTGAAGCATGCGATGTATATAAGGGAGCAATATCCAGATGCAAAGATACAGATTTTTTATATAGATATTAGGACACCAGGCTTGTATGAACCAAGATTTTACTGGAAGATAAAAGATGACCCCAATGTTATATTTACTAAGGGTAAGGTTGCACAGATTGATGAAGAACCTGGTACAAAAAATGTCTCTTTAGTCGTTGAGGATGTTTTAAAAGGTGAGAAGATCAGGGCAACTTTTGATATGGTAGTCCTTGCAACTGGTATGGAGCTTTCTACTAAGAGTTCTAAGGTTGGTTTAGATATTCCTTATACGCCTGATGGGCTTGTAGATGATTCTGCCTTAAAAAAAGGAATATATGCAGTGGGGACATTAAAGAGCCCTGCTGATGTTGCACGTTCTGTGCAGGATGCTACGGGTGCTGCAATAAAATGCATCCAGAGCTTAAGTAGGAGGTAGGAATATGGAAAAGAAATATGGCGTATATATATGTAAAGGTTGTGGTATAGGAGGGTCAATAGATATAGAGAAACTTTCAAAGGCTGCCAANTCAGGTGTTATAAAAGAAGAACAAATTAAGACGCATGATGTTTTGTGTAGTCCAGATGGTCTTCAATTGATAAAAAATGATATTAAGAAAGATGGCGTTAATACAATAATTATTGCGGCTTGTTCACCACGGGTCAAGTATGAAGAATTCGATTTTCCAGGTTGCATAGTTGAGAGGGTAAATTTGAGAGAGTTTGTTGTTTGGACTCAACCACCAAATACACCAGAGACTCAGAGTATGGCTGAAGACTATTTGATTATGGGTTGTATTAAGGCTCAAAAAGGTGATTTGCCAGAGCCAGCGATACTTGAGAATTTGAGTAAAGATATTCTTGTTATTGGTGGCGGGATTACAGGGATGACCGCAGCACTTGAAGGGGCAAACGCAGGATATAAAGTCATACTTGTTGAGAAAGAGTCCCAGCTCGGTGGATTTGCAAATAAGTTGTACAAGAAGATTCCAACGAGAAATTTTACCGAGCCTGTTATCGTTGACACAGAGATTGATAAATTGATAAAAGAGGTTGAGAGCCATCCAAATATAAAGGTTTATAAATCTGCAAAGGTGGAGAAGACATCAGGCCAGCCAGGCCTTTTTGACGTGACTATTACATCAAATGGTAATTCAGAAGTTGTAAAGATTGGGGCAATTGTTATGGCAACAGGCTGGAAGCCATATGATGCATCTAAATTAGAATATCTTGGATATGGAAAATTTAAAAATGTTGTTACAAATATTGAATTAGAAGAGATTGCAAAAAAGAATAACGGTACTATTGTCAGGCCTTCAGATGGGAAAGAGGCAAAGAAGGTTGCATTCATACAGTGTGCTGGTCAAAGAGACCCTGAACATCTGACTTATTGTTCTTCTATGTGTTGTGCAACTTCTTTAAAACAGGCAAGATATGTAAGGCAAAATCCTGATGCAACTGCGATGATCTTTTATAAGGATATGAGAACCCCTGGAAGGCTTGAGATGTTTTATAGAGAAGCTCAAAACGAGCCTGGTATAATGTTAACAAAAGGTGATGTTAAGGGTGTAACTGAGGGTAGCAACGGGAATTTATACGTTGAGGTGGAAAACTCTTTACTCGGGGATAAGGTTAAGGTTGAGGCAGACCTTGTAGTTCTTGCAACGGGTATGGTTCCAACAACGAGAGCTCCTCAGGAATATCTTGATGGACTCGCGCAGGCATCAGTTAAAGGGGATGAGTCTAAAAAGGCATATTTGGAATCAACGCCGAAACCTGACTTTATTTTAAATCTTGATTATAGACAAGGTCCAGAGATTCCTTCACTTGAAGGGGCAGCTGGTTTTGCAGATTCTAATTTTATATGTTTTCAATACGAGACGAGGAGGACCGGCATATACGCCGCTGGGGCTGTAAGACAACCAATGAATATGACAGAGGCGCAGGAAGATGCTGCAGGCGCTGTATTTAAGGCAATACAATGTATAGACCATGTTGCAAAGGGAATGGCAGTACATCCAAGGGCNTGGGATTTAACATTNCCAGATCCTCAATTGATAAGATGTACTGCTTGTAAGAGGTGCACTGAGGAGTGTCCTTTTGGTGCAATAGACGAAGACGAAAAAGGCATCCCGTATTATAAAGTGAATAGATGTAGAAGATGCGGAACGTGTATGGGTGCATGTCCTGAAAGGATTGTATCCTTTAAGGATTATAGCGTTGATATAATTGGTTCTATGATTAAATCTATTGAAGTTCCTGAAGATGAATTCAGGATAGTAGCATTAGTTTGTGAGAATGATGCATATCCAGCACTTGATACACTTGCATTGCATCATAAGTCGATCGATCCAAGTGTTAGGTTTATACCGTTGAGGTGTCTTGGTGGGATGAACCTTGTGTGGATTGCAGATGCACTTTCAAAGGGTGTTGATGGGTTCCTACTGCTTGGTTGTAAGTTTGGGGAGAATTACCAGTGCCACTTTGTAAAGGGTAGTGAGTTAGCAAACTACAGATTTAGTAAGGTTGGTGAGACGCTTGATAGGTTGCAACTTGAGGCTGAAAGGGTTACAATGATGCAGGTCGCTATCGATGAGTATGATAAATTACCTGATATGATTAATTCTTTTGTAGAAAGGGTAAAAGAAATAGGACCTAATCCATTCAAGGAATTTTAGAATAGGATTGGAGGATAAATTATGGCAGAAGAAAAAGTTACAACATCAGAAATTAGCAGTGCACCAATTGTTTCTCCTGATTTGAATTTTGTAAATGAGGTAATTAAGGGAGGAGGTGAGTCATTAAAGAAGTGTTATCAATGTGCTACATGTACAGTCGTTTGTAATATGACGCCAGATAATAAGCCATTTCCGAGAAAAGAGATGATTTATGCACAGTGGGGATTAAAAGAAAAACTTTTTCCTAATCCTGATATCTGGCTATGTCATCAATGTAGCGACTGCACTGCCTATTGTCCGAGAGGGGCGAAGCCTGGAGAGGTTTTAAATGCAATTAGGAAATTGTCTATTGAAAATTATTCAGTTCCTAAGTTCCTCGCTAAGGCTGTTGGAAGCCCGTCTTATCTTGTCTTGCTCTTTGCTATTCCTATTGTAATTTTCTTGCTAATACTTGTATCGATAGGTCATATTGATCCAACTAATATTCCGAGAAATGAAGCAGGTCAGATGTCATATGCTAAATTTTTACCATCGATTTATATAGACTCTGTGTTTTTGCCTGTTGCAGCATTTGCAGTAATTGTTTTCGTTATAGGTATTTCAAGATACTGGAAAGCAATGGCTGAGGNAGCTGGGCCATTAGCACCAAAAGGGAGCATGGTCGATAATNTTGTTTCTACAATAACTGAGATCCTATCACATAAGAGATTTGAAAAGTGTAATGTAACAAAAGATAGAAAATTAGCACATATGTTAGTTCTTTATAGTTTTATTGGACTTGCTATAACTACTGCTTGGGCTGTTGTATATCTGTACGGTCCTAAAGTTATGAAATTACTTGGTCTACATCCATTTAGCTGGATGCTTGGTGAGTCTCCATATCCATTGACAGACCCAGTAAAGATACTCGCAAACTTGAGTGCCCTTGGTTTATTAATAGGTATTAGCCTTGTTATAAGAAATAGGATTAAGAATAAGGAAAAGGCTGGTTATGGTGGATATTATGACTGGCTTTTTATATATATCGTATTTACTATAATGGCAACGGGTATCCTTTCAGAATTGTTGAGGCTTGCAGATATTGCCGTTCTTGGTTATATCGTTTATTTTATACATCTTGTTGTTGTTTTCTTCTTGTTTGCATATGCACCATTTTCAAAAATGGCGCATATGGTATATAGAGCAACAGCTATGGTTTTTGCTAAATCTATAGGAAGAGATATAAAATAGGGATGCATTTTACGAGTGATAAGTTTATTTTTGAGGAGGGAGGTGAAAAGTAAGAAAAATATNTACTTTCACTTACAACTCTAAAATTTAAAAAGGAGGGATAGAAATCATGAATGAAGTAATCTATTTTGCTATTATCTGTGGTGTGGCGAGTGTTATTTACGCGCTATTTACCACTGCATGGGTTCTAAAGCAACCTACTGGTACGGAGAGAATGATGTTCATCTCGAACGCAGTTCGTGAAGGTGCTCAGGCTTTTCTAAGACGTGAATATACCACGGTTGCTTTTGTTGGAGTGATAATCCTGATAATTCTTGCTATTACATTAGGTGTATGGACAGCTGCCGGGTTCTTCCTTGGTACTTTTGGTTCTGCTGCTGCAGGTTATATCGGCATGATGGTTACAGTTAGGTCAAATGTTAGAACGGCTCAGGCTGCTCATGGTGGTTTGAATAATGCTTTAAAATTGGCTTTTAAAGGTGGTTCAGTTACAGGACTGATGGTTGTTGGGCTTGGACTTTTGAGTATTTCAATCTTTTATTTGGTGGTAAGGTCAGCTGAGGCAGATATTGATAAAGCTTTTCATGCACTTGTAGGTCTTGGTTTTGGATGTTCATTAATGAGTGTCTTTGCCCGTATCGCTGGTGGAATTTATACTAAGGCTGCTGACGTTGGTGCAGACCTTGTTGGTAAGGTGGAGGCAGGTATCCCCGAGGATGATCCAAGAAATCCTGCTGTTATCGCAGATAATGTTGGAGACAACGTTGGTGACTGCGCAGGGATGGCAGCAGACCTCTATGAGACATATGTTGTTACAGTTGTTGCAGCTATGCTCCTTGCAAAGACTGTTTTTGGACCTGATAGCCCGTGGATTNTGTTCCCACTTATAATTGGTGGTATATCTATAATAGCATCCATAATTGGAACGTTCTTTGTAAGGCTTGGGAAAAGCCAGTACATAATGGGTGCATTGTATAAAGGNCTTGCAGCATCAGGTATACTTGCTGCTATTGCATTTTANTTTGCATCTCAATGGTTTCTAAGTCAGCCAAATGTTGAGCANGCATTTACGGCGGTTGGTGTATTTACGACTGCAGTTATTGGTCTTATATTAACAGCCCTTATCGTTATGATTACAGAGTATTTTACGTCGAAGAGCTTCAATCCTGTTAAACATATTGCAGCAGCGAGTCAGACAGGGCATGCTACAAATATAATTGCTGGTCTTGCAGTTAGCATGAAGTCAACTGGACCAGTGGCTATTGTTATATCAGGTGCAATNCTTTGGGCATATTGGCTTGGTGGTGGTTTCAGTGGTAATCCAAGCGGTGGCCTTTTTNCAATTGCTTTGTCAGCGGTCTCAATGCTCTCAATGACAGGTATCGTTGTTGCTATTGACTCTTATGGTCCAATTACTGATAACGNTGGTGGTATTGCAGAGATGGCTGAATTGCCAAAAGAGATTCGTGAGATTACAGACCCACTTGACGCAGTAGGAAATACAACAAAGGCGGTTACAAAGGGTTATGCTATTGGTTCTGCAGGTCTTGCAGCGCTTGTCCTTTTTGCTGAATACTCAAGGTCATTTGGAGAATCAATATCGTTTGAGCTTGCAAATCCAAAGGTTCTCGTTGGATTATTTATTGGTGGACTATTGCCATTCTTATTTGGCTCTTTGCTTATGGAAGCAGTTGGTAAAGCTGCTGGNGGAGTTGTTGAAGAAGTTAGGAGGCAGTTCAGGACGATACCTGGAATTATGGAAGGTAAGGCAAAACCTGAGTATGGAACGTGCGTTGATATTGTTACAAAAGGTGCAATTAAACAGATGATGGTTCCTGCATTGATACCAGTATTTGCCCCAATAATTGTTGGTTTCTTGATTGGTAAAGAAGCTCTTGGTGGTGTTTTGATTGGAAGTATTGTTACTGGTCTATTCCAGGCAATTGCTATGACAAGTGGTGGTGNAGCTTGGGATAATGCCAAGAAATATATTGAGGATGGAGCATATGGAGGAAAGAAATCCGATGCACATAAGGCTGCTGTCACTGGTGATACTGTNGGTGACCCTTATAAGGATACAGCTGGTCCTGCAATTAACCCTATGATAAAGGTCGTTAATATTGTTGCATTGTTGATTGTTCCTTTCATTAAATAAAACTATATCGTTGTTTGAAAGGGGTGCAGTTATGAGAATGACTGCACCCTATATTTTTTATTGGGGAGTATGAAAAGTGGAGTTTTAGTAAGACCATGTTAATCGAAATCTAAATATTTTTAATACTAAGGGAAAAAGAAATAAGTTGTGTATGAAAAAAGGGATTTTGGATTAGAGGTTTAGATATTAGAAAGGGGACAATTTTTTAATTTTTTATGTTAATATAAAAAATGTTTTCAAGTAGTTCTTCCTTATTAATTCTTATTATAGGATTTTGTCTTGGTGTAATTTTTATATATTTTGTGACGCGTTTAAAGACAGCAAAGGCATTTAAGATTGATAGCGAAACACTTTTAGTGAAGTTTCCTATTATTGGTTATGCAGAGATAAAAGAGCCTTTAGGATATTCTGGGCTTTTTATAAAAGAGGTTAGTTCTAACTTAGAAAAAATAGAAATGATAAATAGATATATTGACTTTAATGTCGTATTAAATTATGCAAATAGATATAATATTGAGTATATTGGTTTTGAAGGTGATTTGGACGGAAAGTGGAGTGAAGGAAAACTTGCCTTTAATACCTTATCAAAGAGTCCTAACGGTGGTTACAATATACACCTTAATCCTAATCTTGATAGGAAGGTTGTTAGTGATAAACTGAGTAAACAATTAGGATTCGAGATTAAACCAGATGAACTATATACCTTCTTATTTCTCCACGAGATTGGACATACTAAAAAATCTGGTAATGAGTGCTATATAACTGCGATGGTTAACCATTCTCTTTCTGGGGGAAGGAGGGCGGTAAGAAGAAGGCGTGCATTATCGGAATTATATAAGAGGACTGAGAGATATGCTGATGATTTTGCAATGAGAGAATTAATTAAATTGAAGAAAGGAATGAATTAATATGCCAATACCGAGTATGAAAAATGTTGAACCAGTAAAGATTACGCTTAATACAAGATTTAAATTTGAATGCCATAAGGGGGTTAAATGTTTTACAAAATGCTGTAGTAATATCGATATCATGTTAACACCATATGATATTATCAGGATGAAGAAAAGGCTTAACATGTTATCGAGCGAATTTCTTATAAAATACACTTATATATCGATAGATGAAAAGACCTCTCATCCATTTGTAATGTTAAAGATGCTGAATGATGATAATAAGAGTTGTCCTTTTGTAACACCAGATGGTTGTACTATATATAGTGATAGGCCTGCTAATTGTCGATATTATCCTATTGGTCAAGCATCTTTGAGGAAAGGTGGAGAGCATGGTCCCGAACATGAGGAGTTTTATTTTTTCATAAAAGAACCTCATTGCCTTGGATATTTAGAGGATAAAGATTGGAGCGTTGAGAGTTGGAGAATAGATCAAGGTGTGGATATCTATGATGATATGAACAGGGAATGGAAAGAGATTCAATTAAGACGGAATTTACCTGGTAAGACACTCGACCCGAATAAACAGACACAATTCTATATGGCAAGTTATGATGTTGATGGTTTTAGAAGATTTGTATTTGAGAGTAAATTTCTTGATGTATTCGATGTTAGAGATGACGAGATTGAAGATTTAAAAAATGATGATATTGCACTTATGAAGTTTGGTTTCAAATATATAAAATATATACTCATGTTAGAGGAGACTTTAAAGATTAGGCCGCATTATATTAAAGGGAAAGCTCTTTAATGGTCGCGCAATATCTATACTCTTCCATTCTTTAGGTTAATATAGGTTATAATTCTTTGTGAATCTTTATCTTATAGATGGCAATTCATATATCTATCGNGCATATTTTGCAATAAGGGGNTTAACGAATTCAAAGGGCTTACCCACAAATGCAATATTCGGTTTTACTAATATGCTNCTTAAGATTATCAGAGAAAAAAATCCAGATGGAGTGATTATATCTTTTGATTCTCCTGTGCCTACAAAAAGGCATGCCGTATTTAAGGAATATAAGGCTCAAAGACCTGATATGCCATATGACCTTATTGAGCAGATACCATATATAAAGAATATTATTGAAGCCTTTCGTATTCCAATGTTTGAAGTTCAGGGATATGAAGCAGATGATGTACTTGCGAGTATTGCAAAGAAGGCATCTAAACATGGTGTAAATGTTTTTATTGTGACTGCTGATAAAGATATGCTCCAGATAGTAGGGGACAATATAAAAATCTACGATCCTATGAAAGATATGATACTTGATGAAAAATATGTTGAAGATAGGTATGGTGTAAAACCCGAGCTGATACCTGATTTCATGGCGCTTGCTGGCGATGTTGTTGATAATATCCCAGGGGTTAAGGGTATCGGAGATAAGACAGCGAGAGAACTTCTTAAACAGTTTGTAACTTTAGACAATCTTATTAGCAATGTTGACAAGATTAAAAAGGATAAACTAAGAAATCTAATATTAATGAATTTGGATAACATCAGAATAAGCAAATTATTGTCAACACTTGATATATCTGTTCCTATTGAAATAAATATAGAAGAATTGAGGTTAAAAGAACCCGATTGGCAGAGGCTTTTTGAGTTATTTACGAAGTTAGAATTCTCAAGCCTTTTGAAATATATACCTCCATCAAAACACGAATTTAAGGATTATGAGGTAGTATTATCTGTAAATAGAATAAAAGAGATATTGTCGGATATTCGAGAGGAGGTATCTTTTGATATCTGTTATTCAGAAGAGAATAATTTTGATTCTGATTTATTAGGGGTAGCATTTTGTTATGATGGTATCAAGTCTTATTATGTACCAGTGAAGGAGTTTTCGGATTTATCTTATNGGATTACTAAAGANCAATTATCANNTATGGTATCTGAATTGTTATCTAATGATGAGATTGATAAGATTGGGTACGATATTAAATCTCTTCTTTTACCACTCAAACAAGACCAAAGCCCTTTCTCATTTTCTGGTAAGTTTTATGATGTGATGATTGCATCTTATTTATTAAACCCCAATAAAACTACTCATAAGCTTGAAGAGATTTCGCTTGATTTCTTGTCGTATAGGCAGATGACAAAAATGGATATCTTTGGGAAAGGTAAATCTGTAAGAGAAGTATCTGTTGATGATATTGCAAGGTACCATTGTGAGAGAGCAGTGGTTACTTATAGGTTGAAGGGTGTGCTTTATAAGCTTCTTAAGGAAGAGGAGCTTGAAGATGTGTATTTTAAGATAGAAATGCCGCTGATTTTTGTTCTTACCGATATGGAGTTAACAGGAGTAAAGATAGATATAGAAAAGTTAGAAGAGATATCTAAGGAGATAGATAGAGAGCTTGATGCTATAAAAAGTAGGATTTACTTTATGGCTGGAGAAGAGTTTAACATTAATTCTCCAAAACAACTTGCTAAGATATTATTCGAGAATCTCGGGTTAAAACCTACTAAAAAGAAAAAGACAGGTTTTTCTACTGAGATGGGAGTGCTTGAAGAACTTGCTCTTATCCATGACATCCCTCGCGAGATATTAAATTATCGAACATTGAATAAACTTAAGACTACTTACATAGATGTTTTGCCGAAGCTTATTAACAATAAAACAGGCAGGATTCATACGTCTTTTAATCAGACTGTAACAGCAACCGGTAGATTAAGTAGTAGTGAGCCGAATTTACAGAATATACCAATTAAAGGAGTGTGGGGGAAGAGGATAAGGGAAGCATTTATTTGTGAAGAAGGTTTTTTTATACTTTCAGCCGATTATTCTCAGGTAGAATTAAGAATCCTTGCGCATATGAGTAAAGATGAAGGTTTAATTAAGGCTTTTATCAGTGGCTCTGATATTCATACGTTGACTGCAATGGAGTTATTTAATGTTAAGGAAGGCATGGTAACACAAGAGATGAGGAGGGTAGCAAAGAGTGTGAATTTTGGGATTATATATGGCATATCGCCATTTGGATTGTCAGAGACATTGGGTATTTCTTTGGAAGAAGCAAAAGATTATATTGAGAGATATTTTTTAACTCATAAAGGTGTTAANAATTTTATAGAAGAGACACTGAATGATGCAAGAGAGAAAGGGTATGTAAGGACGTTTTTCGGTAGAAAACGCCCAATACCTGAGATTAAAAGTAAAGATTTAAATAAAAGGTTGCAAGGTGAAAGATATGCCGTTAACACCGTTATACAGGGGACGGCGGCGGACATTATTAAACTTGCAATGATAAAGATATGGAATANGATGATTAGTTATGGGCTAAGGTCAAGAATGATTNTGCAGATACATGATGAATTGGTTTTTGAGGTGAAAGAAGAAGATGTGGATGTCATTAAAGATATTATAAAAATGGAGATGGAGGGAGTGGTCGAATTTTTAGTGCCATTAAGTGTCGAGATTAAATATGGTAAAAATTGGGCAGAGGCACATGCTTAGTGTAGCAAATTGTTGCAATGCAATTTTTGATGTTAGATNCTATTAAATAAATATTTGAATTATTTGAANATATTATAAAGTTCTCGATTTTGAATGCATCAAATAATTGCAGAATAAATATAAGGTGTTCAAAAATATCTTTATATTTTAATGTGTTATATATTGGTATA
>JGI24721J44947_10008546_pt1 | contig 13391 bp, 13 predicted proteins | sample YelNatPaOPGAMG01_FD_44947 | JGI IMG/M metagenome (IMG submission 44947)
GGCTCGCGTCCGACAAAGTCGCGGGCGCACAAGAGCGCGTGGCCGTAACCGCGCGGGTTGGTTTGCGGCAGGAAGGTCACGGAGCGACCGATGGCGGCACGAAAAGCGGGTTCATCGCCGGGATGGATGACGATGCCGATTTCCTCGGCGCCGGCGGCGACGGCCTCCTCGATGATGATCTGGATGGCGGACTTGGGTTGGCCGTCGCGGTCCACAAGGCGCTGCAGCGGGAGACTGCGCTGGTCTTTGCCGGCGGCGGTGATGACGGCTTTGGTGATTTTCATGGCGCGCGTATCCGAACTGGCGGAGAGGGAGGGATTCGAACCCTCGATGGACCATAGGCCCATACCGGTTTTCGAGACCGGCCCATTCAACCACTCTGGCACCTCTCCGCGATAGCGTTTTTATTGGCGTTTCTTCACTTTTTCCAGTTTTCGCCGCTTGACATTATTGCCACTTTTTGCCATTCCAAACCCCGATGACAAAACCGCCAAGAAGCTCTGGCCGCCAATTCGCGCCTTGACCTATACCAATGGAGAGACCCGTTGACAAGTGCGGTATCAGTTACACGGCAAGCGCACCAGCGAGCTTTTCAAAACGAAGGCTGAGGCTGAGACCGCCGCCTCACAAGTCCGTCTGAAAGTCGCCAACGAAGGGGCTGCCGGATTCAGTTTGCCTCGTGATGTTCAAGTCGAGGCTGCCGCCGCCGTCGAGACGTTGAAAGCATACGAAGGCGAGACCATTGCCAAGGCCGTTGAGTTCTACGTCGCCCACTCTCTCCGCTTCCGTAACGCCCCGCCCGTCGCCGAGATTATCAAAGAGTTTATCGCCGAACGGGAGAAGCTGAACCAACGCGACCGCAACCTTGCCGACGTGCGCCAACGACTCAACGTCTTTGCTCGTACCTTCGGCACCCGGAAGCTCGCTGGGATCACCGTTGAGGAACTCGCCACTTGGCTACGCGACCCGACTTGGAGCGCACGCTCTCAGATTCACTACCGCCGCCGCGTCTCTATGCTCTATGACTTCGGCATCAAACGCCGTTGGTGTGAGGTAAACACCGCCGCCCTACTTGACAACCCGGAGACCGAAGATAAAGACGTTGAATGTTTCACCGTCGAGGAGTGCGCCCGTATCCTCGAACACGCCGACGAAACCGGTTGTTTGCCGCTGGTAGTGTTTTCGCTCTTTGTAGGGTTACGACGTGCCGAGGTTGCCCGACTCCAATGGGAGAACGTGAACCTCGCCGAGCACACCGTTACCGTTGGCAGCAAGACCGCCAAGAAACGCTCTCAACGCGTTGTTAGCATCAACGACACCCGCCGCTTGGCTGGTGACGTGCGCCAAGACCAAAGGCCCGGTTGTGGACGTATCAAAGCAAGGACTCGATTCTCGCATCAAGGAACTGGCGACGCTGGCCGGGGTGAAGACGTGGAAACAGAACGGGTTGCGACATTGCTTCTGCACCTACCACCTCGCCGCTGGCAAAGACCCGGTGCGGACAGCATACGAAGCCGGCAACTCCGCCGAGATCGTTCAACGGTGTTACAACGCCCTTGCCAGTGAAGCGACCGCCAAGAGGTTTTGGGAGTTGCGACCGGCTGCCGACGAAGCCGCAAAGATTGTCCCGATTCAGGCGGTCGCCTAGGCGTCCCAGGCCTTCAGGACACCCGGCATGAGGCAACTCTGCCGGGTGTTTCGTTTTGCGTGGTGTAGTGAAAAATGCAAGTCGGTGCTGGGTGTTCTTCCAATGTGAAATCGTCCTAATAGGCAGTCTAACAACATCATACCAAAGTACACGGTTAGGCGCACTGTCGAGAACTGTAGGGAACCGTCCTTTCACACCATACGCATGAACACCAACTCAAACGTAGTTGAACCGAATTACCTTCGACCAGAAGCAGCCGCGTTGCGGCTGGGAATATCCAAACGCTGCTTGTCTCTGTGGATGGTGCGGAGAGTTATCCCGTACCGAAAAGTTGGCAGAGCAGTTTTCTTTCGACCGGATGAACTCGACGCGGCGTTAGAAAAGTTCCGCGTGGCTTCCGTTGGCGAACCACCCACACCGCGAAAACGTCACACCGAACGCAATGCCACAGCGGAGCACACCATCACGCCAGCATGATTCTTCATTTCCACACTTCAGGAAACAATTTCAATAGCCGCACGGTTGCGGCGTCCACCGAAAACGACTGAGTCACGGTGGCGAGTTCGCCCCCAAAGGCTGCACAAGCCCTCCGGGAACTCGAACAACAACACCACGAAGAGGGGGCTGAGAGGAAAACGCCCCCCACCGTTACCGGGGCAGTTAAGCCCGGTGCAGGCACGCGACATAAAGAGGTCACGGCCTGAGTGGGGCGCAGAAGCGCCCAGAGTCAGTGGAGAGTGCCTGATAGCACAACCGCAGGCCGCCAAGTCGAAGGCTAACCACTGGAAACTGTCATACTGCGGCTCCAAACCAGCGCCGCCAATGACAGACACTCTTCCTGCTTGGGGGGGGTGCTGTCTCCTGCTCACCACCCAACGCTGCTCTTAATCCGTTGCCCAGAATCGCCCACGTCACAAGGAATTCACTCCGAGACACACACAAACCGGGGGAGGCGGCAAAATCCACCTAGGCTGTTTTTGTATTCAAAGACACCTTCTCGATATATCACAGCCGTAAATGACTCGCCTTCTGCCAGAGTCTTCTCCCTTGGATGTTTTACAACAGCAACTATGTAGTCCTGACGGAGTAGTGTGGGCTGAAGAACGATGCCGACCTTGCAGATAAGGCCGCTTTCACGAGATGCTCCAGCAGGTACAACAGACTGCACGGTGAGCCGTCGCATAGTTTCGGCTCCTTCGTTCAAGAAGGTCTCATTGGTGCCTTTGAATCTTGATGCCGGATTGCTGCTTTCTTTGGAAACCGGTTTTGTCAAAGAGGTGTTGGCTGTATTAGTCAAAGAGGCTGCGGCAACGCCTGTAGCCTTGGTTTCCCATGTCGGCTTAACGGATACACGCTTGTAAAGGAACACACCGATGGCCACAACCAACTGCAACACGAGCACCGACACAATACCAAGCATCACCCCTAGCGGGAACGCATTCTTGGTCGAGGGGGTTGCAACATTGCGTGTGATTCCCTGCGGCACAGTGAGAAAATAGCCACACTTCGGACACTGGAAAGATGTTCCCACCCCCGCTTCGTCAATTACTATATGCTGGCCGCACTTGTAACAGTAGAACGAGATGTCCATCGTCGCGTCCCTATGTCATTTCAAAAGCCCTTTGGAGCAACTGCAATCGTTAGGGAGTAATCGTCCGTATATGCGGTTGCCCCATCCTCACGCCTCCACTTCCTAATGGACGCAGCGGGTCTTTCTGATGGAACAGGCACCCATTTCTTACCGTCACTGCTGGCTTGCAAAAACTTCTCCACATCTTCGGGAGTGAGTTTTTCATGCCTGCTTTTCCGGTACGTCTCTTTCACTGACCTACCCTGCGAGAACTCAACGTAGATTCGCACCGCGTCCTTCACATACGTTGCTGACCTGATGGAATCCGAGGCCCCCATCTTCTTGTGGGTTCGGGTGCTCGGTGCGTCGTCACGGACAGTTTCCGGTATGGGTGGGCCGTACCGTGCTTGAATCCCGTTGACAGTCTCACCGATACGGGCGTTGGCGGAGCAAGCAACCCCGAACACCCCACACACTATCGCAAATCCTATTGCCTTCATTCCGTCACCTCCGCTGCTGAGAGTATCGCCACACAACAAACCATACAAGAAAAAGAGAGTCAGAACAGGGACAGTGGGGTTTAGGTCTGCGATAATTCTCCTAGGGCGTGTTTTTGCAGACTAGGAATAGAGCGAGCAGGCTATGCCGAAGCTGTAGCATCACGTTGCGTCTGTAGAAGACTTCCTATCGGGCCCCCTCAAGCATTGCCAGACCACCGCTACAATGCCCCGCCTTACTTCACAAGAAGCCGCCAGCGCCACGATCACCGCGCCGACGTGTCCATCAGCTGGCGTCCCCGGCAATGCCGTCTCCAAGACCGCCCGCTAAACTGATTTGTTGCGGTTCAAAGTCATTGCCACTTTTTGCCACTTCGATTCCCTGTTGGTTCTTTTTTGTTCTACTCAGTACAAAGCGGCCAACATGAAGAACACACAAGCGGGCGTGGACAATATGCACTTTGCTGAGTAAAAGAGGAAAAAACTCGAAAAGTGCCATTTCCGGTTTTCGAGACCGGCCCATTCAACCACTCTGGCACCTCTCCGGCAAAGCGGTGTCAGACTAGCCGCCCATTTCTGCAAAGTCAAATCCCCGGATGCCACAGAACTGCCAAAAAAGGATGTATCAAGAACACGTGAAGATGGTCGCTTTTAATCACAAGTGATCTGTCTGCTTTTGGGGTTGTCTCTGGTTGCTTTTCCTTCCCTCCGAGGGAGAAGGAAATTTTTCGGCTCATGCTACTGGTTTCCGTTTCGCGTCTCTCGCTCGTTTGTTGGTTTCACACCTGCCCGACACCTGTGGCCCATAGCGCACGCGCCGCCAGTGTTCATCCAGATGTTCGCGCAACTGGTCGGTGAAATGCGCGACGTGGAAGCCCTGGTATGGCTCGCGGTACAGCCGCAAGACCCGTGGTGCGGCCTCAGTGGCACCTTTTCTTGAGGCTGGGACGGCAGCAACGGCAGGCAAAGAGACCGTCGTAACTGCGCTGTTGGTAACGCTGTTTCCAGCGACGCATGATGCGGCAGGACACCCTGGAAATCTCGGTGGTCTGCCACCAAGCGCTCATGGCTTTTAGGATTACTGCTTATACTTTCATGGTTTGTTCCATGGCGGGGTTGGGATGGCTCTCCATCAAGGACCTCTTGGGTTTGTCATTTCCAGCGGTCATACCACTCGTGATGGACAAGAAAATTTTTCCAGTGGCAACAATTGGCGTCGCGTGATAATGTCAGCCCGCTCTTGCCGGGGCGGGTTAGCCAAGTGGTAAGGCGGAGGTCTGCAAAACCTCTATGCGTCGGTTCGAATCCGACACCCGCCTCCAATTTCTCGCGGGATCGGGTGTTTTATGGCGTGGCGCATGCGACGGGGGTTGTTCTGTGTGGAGGGTCTTGGTAGGTTGGGTTGGGATGCGACGCTGGATTCTTCATGTGGACATGGATGCGTTCTTCGCATCGGTCGAACAACGCGATCACCCGCAATGGCGCGGCAAACCGGTTATTGTCGGTGCCGGGCCGCAGGAACGCGGGGTGGTGGCTGCCGCTTCCTATGAGGCGCGGAAATTTGGCGTCCATTCGGCCATGCCGTCGCGGACGGCGTACCGTCTTTGTCCGGAGGGGATTTTTGTGCGGCCCGACGGGCGGAAATACAGCGAGGTGAGCCGTCGGGTGATGGCCATTCTGGAAAGTTTCACGCCGTTTGTGGAGCCGGTGTCCATTGATGAGGCATTTCTGGACGTGACCGGATCAACGGCGAAATTCGGGGATGCCGTGGCCATGGCGCGTCGGATCAAGGAGGAGATTCGCGCGCAGACGGGGTTGACCGCGTCGGTTGGGGTGGCGCCAAACAAGTTTCTTGCGAAACTGGCCAGCGACCTGAAGAAGCCCGACGGTCTGGTGGTGATTACCGAGGAGGAGAAGGCGCGGGTGTTGGAACCGTTACCGGTGTCGCGGCTGTGGGGAGTCGGCAAGGTGACTGAGAAACGGCTGCGCGAGTTGGGGCTGCGAACGATTGGCGACATCCAGCGATTGCCCATTGAGGAGTTGCGTCGGTGGATGGGGAATGCCGCCGATCATCTTCACGCGCTGGCGATGGGTGAGGACAACCGCGAGGTGGAGACCGAAAGCGAACGAAAATCCATCAGCAGCGAGCATACTTTTGACGAGGACACCGCCGATCTCGAACGGGTCAAACGGTGTTTACTGGAACAAGCCGAGGAAGTGGGGGCGCGACTGCGGCGGGCGGGGCTTTGCGCCCGCACCGTGCAGCTAAAATTGCGGTACGCCGATTTCACGACCCTGACCCGGCGTCGGACGTTGACCGTTCCCACGCAGGACGAGATGACGATTTATCGTGTCGGCGAGCAATTGTTGGCCGCGGAACGGTTGCGGGGGCGACGGATTCGTCTCATTGGCATTGGCGGAGCCAACCTGGCGCCGCCGACGGACGAGGCGCAACCCGATCTGTTTGATCAGACGCCCCAGAAACGCCTCCGATTGGCGAAAGCGGTGGATGAGTTGCGGACCAAGCTCGGCTCGGGCGCCATCAAACGGGGTAGCGCCCTGTGAGCGACGGCTGTGGCGGAAGCGACCGTGGACAACGGACGCTCAGTTCCACGAAATGTTGTCGGGTGCCTCTGCCAACAGGCGGTATTCGAGGCTTTGGGTGCGGAGGATGAGTTTCCAGAGCGCCTCCGGTTGGGGATGAAACACCAGCTCCAGCGTGGCCGGAACCGCCAGCCAGGCTTCGTGTTTCATTTCGTTGTCGAGCTGGCCCGGCCCCCAGCCGGCGTATCCGGCGAAAAACTTGAACTGAACAGACGTTCCCAACGGTTCCAGTTCTTCAAGACTGTGCGAGAGGCGGAGGCCGGGCATCACATTGGTCCCTGCCGTCGTGGTGCCGCGAATCAGGTAGGAGAGCGCCTGTGGCTGGACCGGGCCGCCCCAAAACAGGGGCAACCGTTCCACTTCCTCCGGCACCACAGCATCAAGCGCTCCGCCCACCGTATGACCCAAATGACGGTTCAACACCAGCCCGAACGCCCCGTTCGCGTCATGCTCACAAATCAGCACCACGGTTCGATGGAAGGTCGAGCCGGCCAGCTTGCCGTTGTCCAAAATCAGGCTGCCTTTCAACGATTTCATGCGTTGCCATTATAGACTGGCAACGCCCCTCTGCCAAGAAGCCTCAGGCGGCCGCTTCTCGAAGGCGCTCGCCACCAAACAACAATGCCTGTTCGGCCACGAGCTGTTCCACGGTCGCCCGCAGGCGAAACACGGCCACCGGTTTTTTCAGCCGTTGAAACACCGCTTGCCGTTTCAACCAACGCGCCAGTGCCTGTCCCGCCGCGACGTGGCGACCAGAAATCACCATCGCATCCACGCCTCCCATGGCGGCCAGCGACATCCCGCACGCCAGTAGCAGACGATAGCGGATCACATCGCGCGCCAACGCATACGCCCGGTTTCGCCCGGCAAAAAGCTCGTCAAACGTCATCGCCCGGCCGGTCAAGCCTTTCAGACCGCTTTCCCGCGTCAAGAACGTGTTCAGCCGTTCCGCACCCCAACCCAGTTCCTCCGCCAGCAGCACGACCAGGCCCGGATCGAGATCGCCGCAGGTTGTCTGGCCGGGCAATCCTTCCACGGGCGTGGCGCCGCTGGTAACATAGAGGGGACGACCGTTCTGAATGGCAGTCAGTTCGGGGCGTGGTTCCAGGCAGAGGGAAATCACGCGGGAAGCGCCCTTCTGCGCGGCCCGTTGCCAGGCGGCGGCGTGCATCAACCCGCAGTAACCGAAACGTTGTAAACCGTGCGCCCGAATCAATTTGTCGTCGAGCGCATACAGCCGTTCACGCGCGGGCAAATCGGCAAAAAACGCGGTGTCAAACGTCAGTACCTGGGGAACACCGGGGAACCGTGTCGCACATTGGTTTACCAACTCGATCACTGCCGGAAGGTGCAGCGGCGCCGCCGGAGTGAGCGTTTCCAATCGTTGCAGCACGTCGCCATCCGCCACGACGGAACCGCGGAATTCCGTCCCACCGAAGCGGACCCGGACGCCGATGACATCCGGGGTTGCCGGGATTTTGTCGAGCGCCATCCGACAAGGAAGCGCCCCGCGATAATCGCCAATGATACCGCTTTTTTGCGGGCGCGTGGGGCGGCCGGAGAAAACGGCGTAACGAAGGGTTTTGAGACCGGGAAGAAGCGTCAGGATTTGCATGGAAGAACTCCTTTTTCAGAGGTGAGCGTTGCATAGGTGCGGCGGCCAATGGCCAATTCTTCATTGGTCGCCACGACAAGAATACGGGTCAAACTCTCGGCGGCAGCGACATCGCAGGGCAGCGGCAACGCGGCCGCGTTGCGTTGGAAATCCATCCGAATACCAAAACAATCCAGGTCGGCACAAACCGCGGCGCGCACTTCCGGCATGGTCTCGCCAATCGTGTCCGTGAAAATGATGGCATCAGCCCGTCCCACCACGGCAAGATAAGCGCCGAGATATTTGCGCAGACGCCAGAGATACACCTGACTGGCGGCGCGCGCCCGTTCGTCATCAGCAGCGGCGAGCACATCCCGGATGTCGGCGGAAACGCCCGAAAGACCGAGGACGCCGCTGGTTTTGTTCAGCGTTTTCTCGACAGTACCGGTGTCGCCGCGGGCGGCAATCAACAGGCGCAACGTGGCCGCGGGATCGAGATCACCGCAGCGCGTACTCATCACCAACCCCTGCAAAGGCGAAAATCCCATCGTATTGTCCACCGACCGACCGCCCACCACAGCACAGAGACTGGCGCCACCACTGCCCAGATGACAGCTCACGGCATTGAATTCCGCGAGCGGTTTTTTCAAGAACCGGGCCGCTTCTTCGACGACGTATTGATGGCTGGTTCCGTGAAAACCGTATTTGCGGATGCCAAGACGGGCCGTGAGACGACGCGGCAACGCATAGGTGGCGGCATATTCGGGAATCGTCGCGTGATAAGCGGTATCAAACACGGCCACCTGCGGCAAATCCGGATAACGCTGGCGACAGGCGGCCACCAACGCCGTGGCCGGCGGATTATGCAGCGGCGCCAGTTTCTGGATCGCTTGCAGATCACGCAACGCGACATCATCAATAACCACCGCACCGGAAAAACGCGATCCGCCATGGACGAGACGATGCCCGAGCGCGTCGGGGCGCGGCGCGCCAGTGCGCGCAAGCAGCTTCAACACCTCCTCAAACGCCGTGGCATGGTCCGGCATGGTGGCCGGATGAACGGTTTGCCGGCCATTGACGTTGTGCAAAATACGGGCCGGCTCGGCGGTGCGGGGGCCGACCCGCTGGGCTTCGCCCCCCGCCAGTTCCCGCGCTTCGGGCATGGCCAACAGGCGGTATTTGAGCGACGAACTGCCACAATTCAGCACGAGAATGTTCATGGAATGATCCCCTCAGATTTCGTCCGTCGTCCAACCACAGACCGGAATGCCGATCAGACTGTGAGCAATGGCAGCGGTGCCGTAAATGGCAGAATACAGTTTCTCCAGCTCGACAAACTCGCCGCGAGCGTGTGCTTGGGTTTCCAGGCCGGGGCCGTATCCGATGGTTGCCGTTTGAAATTCGTTGACCAGCACGCTGCCCGCCGTCCCCATGCCGAGTCGTCCGAGCCGCCATTTACCGGGGCGACTGTTGCACCCGGCCGCTGCCAGGGCCTGGCGCGCCCGTGTCATCAGCGGATGAAACGGGTCGGTGCTCCATGCGCTGACCACGCGACGAGCGGCGACCGTGCGACCGGTGTAGAGACGTTGCGCTTCCTGGCGTACCCGAACCGCAACCTTGACGGCGTTCGTGGTGCGGGCGTTTTGCTCTGCCTCGTGTGTAATCTGGTTGAGAATACCCGTTTCTTCACCATGTTGGCGCAACCGTTTTGCAATCCGCATTGAGACCAACGCCACACCACCCTGTTGCTGGCGTCCGTTTCGGGCCAGGACAAAATCCTCACCGGCGGATTCCGTGCCGCTCATTACTTCGTCGAGGTCGTCGGCGAGGTTTTGCGCGATGTCTTCCACCTGGAAAGGATTGACCCCCTCGACCTGGATATCCACTTCCATCCAGCCATCGTGACCGTAATAGAGGTCCAGCCCGGTCGGTTCGCCCAAAATGACGTAATCCGGTTTCAAATTTAGTTCCGGCAACGTTCGCTCCATCAATCCCCGCACACCGAGGCTCAACCCGTTTTCCTCCGCCACGGTGGCGGCCACCACCAGGTTGCCGTCCAACGGCAACAGGCTGTGTTTGAGCAGAAACGCTCCGTAAAGCTGCGCCGTCAAACCGCCTTTGCAATCGGCAGCTCCCAGGCCGTAAAGTCGTCCGTCCCGGATTTCACACGGATGCGGATCATCCGAGGCAGCGGGGACGGTGTCGAGATGGCTGACCAACGCCAGTGTTGTGTCGGCTCGTCGTCCCAGTAATGCACCAACGACATTGCCGTAATCATCGCGCGTTACGACATGAAAACCGAGGTCCCGCAGTTTCTGTTCAACAAGGTCAGCGGCTTGTGCCTCTTGGAGGCTGACGCTTTCCGTGTGAATGAGTTCACGCGCAAACTCTGTTGCATCTGTTTTCAATCCGCTCAATCGGCGTTGCAAAATATCATACATAATTGGCTCCTTCCGTTCTGTACCGCATCGTGTGTGCGGCGACATTTTGATTAGCAAGACCGAGGCCAGCGCGATTTATTTAGGGTTTACATATTGAAAACCAGTAACTTGCGCCTAAAAAAGTCGTGTTGCAGGAACAGTCAAATCGTGTCAAAATAAAATAAAAACATTTCAAATTGCAAAAAGGATGTGTTCAATGCGTGCAGCAGATTTACGGTTGTCAGAGTTGGTGGAATTTGGCGAAGGGGTGATCAGTCTTCAAGGGCGACGGTTGGTTTTACACGATCTACACGCGCTTGCGCTGATGCGCAAAGACCTGGCCGAAGCAGCGGGACCGGATCATGCGCGTCGGTTGTTGACGCGATTCGGTTATTTTTGGGGGCAGGCGGATGCGGCGGCCATGCAACGGGTGTTTCAATGGGATGATCGTATGGAACTGTTGCGAGCCGGGGCACAACTGCACACGTTGCAGGGGGTGGCAAAGACCGTGGTGCGGAACCTCGAATGGAACGAAACGGAAGGGAAATTTTTCATGGAAGTGGTCTGGCACAATTCCGCCGAGGCCGAGAAAAACCTGATCGCGCTCGGACCTTCCCGGTCACCGAGTTGTTGGGTTCTGACGGGTTATGCCAGCGGGTATGCCTCGTATTGTTTGAATGCGGAGATTTACTTCATTGAACAGAAGTGCATGGCGCAGGGCGATCGGATTTGCAGCGCGATTGGGCGGGACCGCAAATCATGGGGTGATGAAGTGGTTCCGCATCTTGCTTATTTTCGTTTTGAGGGAATTACCAGTGAGGTGACGCGGTTAACCCAGGAATTGCGGCGGCGGACCGCCGAGGTAAAACGCCAACGGCTTGAACTGGACAAACTGCGTCCGCTTCTTCAGCCGCCGTTGGCGGAGGCTCACAGCGCTGCTTTCCGTCGGGTGCTCGACATGGCGGCGCGGCTGGCGCGTTTTGACACGTCGGTTCTGATCACGGGCGAAACCGGCACCGGCAAGGAAGTGGTGGCGCGGTACATCCATCAGCTTTCTGCCCGCGCCAAGGGGCCGTTTATCGGCGTCAATTGCGGGGCATTGCCCGAAACATTGCTGGAAAGCGAGTTGTTCGGCCACAAAGCTGGTTCTTTTACGGGGGCTGTTCGTGACCGGGTTGGGTTGTTTGAGCAGGCCAACCGGGGCACGATTTTTTTGGATGAAATTGGCGATATTACCCCCGCGATGCAGTTGAAACTGCTGCGCGTGTTGCAAGAGCGGGAAATCCTGCGTGTCGGCGAGAGTCAGCCGCGGAAGATTGATGTGCGGGTGATTGCCGCGACCAACCGCAATCTGGAGGAGGCGGTCGCCAACGGACGGTTCCGCGAAGACCTCCTCTATCGGTTGCGGGTGGTTTCCATTCCGATCCCGCCGTTGCGTGAGCGGCGCGAGGACATCCTGTCGTTGGCGCGTCTGTTTCTTCAGCGTGTTGGTGCCAAGCTCGGTTTGAACAATCTGCGGCTGGACGCGAGTTGCCTGGACCTGTTGACCCATTATCCCTGGCCCGGTAATGTCCGGGAACTCGAAAACGCCATGGAACATGCTGCCGTGTTTGCCACGCAAGGAGTTGTTCTGCCGGAGCATCTGCCGCCGCATATTGCGCAAACGAGTTTGTCCGCGCAGGCGCCGGTCGTGGGCACGGCGATGACGCTTGAAGAAATGGAACTGGCTCATATTCGAGCTGTTCTTGCCCAAACACACGGCCATCGCGCGGAAGCAGCCCGGCGGCTTGGAATTAGCACGGCGACTCTTTGGCGAAAACTGAAACAGACATCTCTTCCCCCTTCTTCCAGATGAACTCCAACCGCTTTCTTTGGTCTGCGCTCGTTTTCAAGGATAAATGGGCAGACTCGGCAGGGAGGTTGGACTTCCTCCGAACAACATCGTCAGTACAACCGTGACCACGAGAAAGGCGAGGACGACAACGAACACCCAGAACGTTTCATTCTGGAAAAGCCGCCGCCAATGCCATTTTTCCGCATGGGCGCCCTCCCTTTGCTCGTGGTGGAACCACGCTGTTGGATGGATGGTGAGATGCATATCGTCACCTTCTTCCCTTTTAATTTAGTCCGACAACCGTCGGTTTCAACCCCGCTACGGCACTTGTGTTACCGCCCCGTGTTGGTTACGTTCCCGTTGTTGCGGTTTTTGACGGTTTGGATTACGGGTTGGTTTGAATAAAAACAGAACTGTGCCGTATGTAAAACTGATGCGCTTTGTTGTGCTCAATGCCGGGGGTCGTGGAGTAAAAACCCTGTTGCTGGTTACCGCCGTGTTCGGCGTGACCATCGCCACAGCCGTCAACAGCACCTTTGAAAGCCCTGTCCCTCCACTCCCCGACACACCGCTGGACAAGTACGTCTTTGCCGAACTGGAGCGGGCCAACATCAAACCCGTCCTCTGTTCTGATGCGGTGTTTGTGCGTCGCGCTTATCTGGATGTGATTGGTACCCTGCCCACCGCCGAAGAAGCCCGCCAGTTCATTCAGGACCCCGACACCAAGAACAAGCGCCGTCTTCTGATTGATCGGCTTTTGGAACGGCCCGAATTCGCCGATTACTGGGCCATGCGATGGGGAGATATTCTCCGGATCAAGGCCGAGTTTCCCGTCAATCTCTGGCCCAATGCGGCCCAGGCCTATCACCGCTGGGTGCGCGCCTCGATTGCCGAAAACAAGCCTTACGACCAGTTCGCCCGCGAATTGCTCACCTCCAGCGGCAGTAATTTCCGCGTCGGCCCCGTCAATTTCTATCGCGCCATCCAAAACCGCACGCCGGAAGGCATTGCCAGCGCCGTGGCACTCACCTTCCTCGGGATGCGCACGGACAACTGGCCCACCAACCAACTGGCCGGATTTGCGGCATTCTTCGCCCAGGTCGGCTACAAACCCACCAGCGAATGGAAAGAAGAAATCGTTTTCTGGGATCCCCTCGGCGCCAGCCGCGCACCGGGCAATATCGCGCCGGGACGCGACGCCATTGTCTCTACCAAACCGGCCAC
>JGI24721J44947_10008550_pt1 | contig 13388 bp, 20 predicted proteins | sample YelNatPaOPGAMG01_FD_44947 | JGI IMG/M metagenome (IMG submission 44947)
AGCGGGGCGGAAAATTGTGGATTCGAATATTTCCCGATAAACCGTACAGCAAAAAACCCGCTGAAACTCGAATGGGTAAGGGTAAAGGCGCTCCCGAATATTGGGTGGCGGTAGTAAAGCCGGGAACGGTGTTGTTTGAGCTTGGTGGTATTGAAAAAGAACTTGCGGAAGAGGCTATGCGGTTAGCCGGTTCTAAACTACCGATTAAAACTAAGTTTGCCGTCCGCGCGGACTTTGAGCTGGGTGCTTAAGGCGCCGTATCGATAGAAAAGGAATTGGGATATGAAGAATTCGTTTAAAAGCCTTTCAAAGCCTGAGCTTATCGCTAAGCGGGAAGAGCTGACTAAAAAGTTTATGGAGCTCCGTTTCCAGATGGTAATTGGCCATGTGGATAACCCGCTCCAAAAGCGAATGATGCGTCGGCAAATTGCCCGGCTTAATACGCTCATCCATCAACACGATACGGCTGTTAAGGCTTAGGGGGAGCGTTAGATGGAAGAACAAGCGGTTAAAGCCAAAAAAGGCAAAAGGGAATTTGTGGGGATTGTAAAGAGCGATAAAATGGAAAAAACCATCGTGGTGGAAGTGCAAAACATTACCCTCCACGCTCTTTACAAAAAGTACATCAACCGTACCAAAAAACTTAAGGCCCATGATGAAAATAATGAAGCCAAGATTGGGGATAAGGTGCGGGTGGTGGAGTGTCGACCGATCAGCAAAGATAAATGCTGGCGGCTCGTGGAAGTTATCGAGCGAGCAAAATAGGCTAAGGGGAACAGTGAAATGATTCAGGTTGAAACGTTCCTGAATGTCGCCGATAATTCCGGCGCTAAGGTCGTCCAGTGTATCAAAGTTTTGGGCGGCTCTAAGCGCAAATACGCGAGTATTGGAGACATTATAGTAGTAGCGGTAAAGGATGCCTTACCGACTTCGACAATTAAGAAGGGTTCTATCGAGAAAGCGGTTATTGTTCGAACTCATAAGGAATATCGTCGACCCGATGGTACCTATATTCGCTTTGATGATAACGCGTGCGTAATTATAGACGCGAATAAAAATCCCAAGGGTAAACGTATTTTCGGGCCCGTAGCCCGGGAATTGCGCGAGAAGGATTACATGAAAATTGTATCCCTTGCGCCTGAGGTTCTGTAAGGAGCGGCGGTATGGTCGAACATAAGTTTAGACTTAAAAAGGAAGATACCGTTCAGATTATCGCTGGCAAGGACAAGGGGAAACGGGGTCGGATTTTAAAAATCAACCGCGAAAAAGACCGTGTTGTCGTTGAGGGTGCTAATATCGCGAAAAAGGCGATGAAGCGCAAAAACCAGCAAGATCGGGGCGGTATAGCGGAAATTGAGGCTTCGATCCACATTTCGAATGTGATGATCGTTTGTAAAAAATGTGGACCCACCCGGATCGGTTATAAATTGGACGGGGATACCAAAGTTAGGGTCTGCAAAAAATGCGGAGAGGCGTTGTAATGAAGAACTACGAACCGCGGCTCAAGAAAATCTACCGGGAAACTATAGCTCCCGAGATGTTCAAGGAGTTCGGATATAAATCGACGATGCAAACNCCAAAGATCGAAAAGATCGTGGTAAGCATGGGCGTAGGCGAAGCTCTTCAGAATAAGAAGCTTCTGGACGCGGCGATCGATGATTTAACGTTAATTACCGGTCAGAAAGCGGTAAAGACTAAGGCTCGCAAAAGTATCGCCAATTTTAAGATTCGTGAGGGCCAAGAAATTGGTGCTCGGGTTACCCTTCGGGGCGCCTATATGTACGAATTTTTGGACCGCTTGGTCAATGTGGCGCTACCACGGGTTAAGGACTTTCGCGGAGTAAATCAGAACGCGTTCGACGGTCATGGTAATTATTCTATGGGGATTACCGAACAGATTATATTCCCGGAAATTGATTACGATAAAATCGAGCGGGTATCGGGATTAAATATTGCCATCGTTACGACGGCAAAGAACGACGCGGAGGCTAAAGCCCTCCTTAGCAAGTTCGGCATGCCATTCAGGAAGTAAGCGAGGAATAAATGGCTAGAAAAGCGATGATTATTAAGGCGTTAAGGACGCCGAAATATTCGACCAGAAAGGTGAATAGATGTAGGATCTGCGGGCGATCCCGAGGGTATTTGGGTAAGTTCGAAATGTGCCGCCTTTGCTTCCGTAAACTGGCAAGCGAAGGGCTTATTCCCGGTGTCACCAAATCAAGTTGGTAAGGTAGGAGAAAAGGATGAGCGTTTCTGATCCTATTGCGGATATGCTGACCAAAATCCGGAATGCCGGAATGGCTAAGCACGAAAAGGTCGATATCCCTACCTCCAAGCTAAAGCTTGAAGTTATCAAGATTTTAAAGACCGAGGGATATATAAAGAATTTTAAGAAGCTCAATCAAGATGGGGCTAATACCATCAGGATTTTCTTAAAATACGACGAATCGACAGCGCCGGTTATTCATGGAATTGAAAAAATTTCCAAACCCGGTCGTCGCGTTTACACGGGCTATAAAAACATGCCCCGGGTATATAACGGATACGGGACCTTGATCGTTTCAACATCGGTCGGGGTTACCACCGGAAAAAAGGCCGCTGAAAAGAAAGTAGGCGGAGAGATTATTTGTACCGTTTGGTAAGAGGGAGCGTATGTCACGTATCGGAAAACTTCCGGTCAAGATACCCCAGGGCGTAAAAGTCGCCATCGGCACTGACGTGGTTACCGTCGAAGGGCCGAAGGGGAAATTGACCCAAGAATACAATCCCCTGGTAACCTTTGAAACTCAAGGTGACCATATACTGGTTACTAGAAAGAATGATGAAAAGCAAACCAAATCCTACCATGGACTGTACCGGAACCTGTTGAACAATATGGTTATCGGTGTACACACGGGGTTTTCTAAGGCCTTAATCATTACCGGTGTGGGTTTCCGGGCCGAGGTAAAGGGCAATATCTTATCGATGAATCTCGGTTATTCGAACGATATTTCAGTTCTTATTCCCCAGGGCCTGTCGGTTACGGCCGACGCCAACGGTCGCGTGGTGGTCTCGGGCATCGATAAACAAAGGGTAGGCGAGTTTGCTTCTGAGATTCGAAAGCTCCGCTTGCCCGAACCGTATAAGGGAAAGGGTATTCGGTACGAAACCGAAACCATCAGAAGGAAAGTCGGTAAATCCGGCGTTAAATAAGGTAGCATGATATGATACGGAAAATGCTTGAAAAAGATCGGAAACGGCTTAAAAGGAAAATTCATATCCGTAAGCGTATTAGCGGTACCGCCGAACGGCCCAGAATGAGCGTNTTTAAGAGCAATAAGTCGCTCTATATTCAAGTTATCGACGATTCGGTTGGCAATACGTTGATAAGCGCTTCCACGTTGGAAAAAGACCTGGCGGATGTGAAGAACAATGTGGAAGGGGCTGGCAAGTTGGGCGAGATCATGGGGAAACGCCTTCTTGAGAAGAACATCAAATCGGTGGTCTTTGATAGAAATGGGTATCTGTATCACGGGGTCGTTAAGGCGATCGCCGATGGGGCCCGAAAATCCGGGATCCAGTTCTAGGGGGCTACATGGAACACTCAAGAGATAAAGATAGAGACCGGGATCGGAATTATCAAGAAAAGGAATTTGTAGAAAAGCTCGTTAAGCTTAATCGTACCGCGAAGGTCGTAAAGGGTGGTAGAAGGTTTTCTTTTTCCGCGCTAACGGTGGTGGGCGATAAAAAGGGAAACGTGGGTTACGGTTTTGGTAANGCCAACGATGTTTCCGAAGCCATTCGGAAAAGTATCGAGAAGGCTAAACGTAATTTAATCAAACTTCCTTCTAAAAACGGAACGATTCCCCACGAGATTATGGCGACCTTTAAGGCTAGTCAAGTGCTTTTAAAGCCCGCCTGTTCGGGTACGGGAATTATTGCTGGGGGTCCTGTTCGGGCGATTATGGAAGCCGGCGGGATTACCGACGTACTCAGTAAGTCGATTGGGGCCAGCAGTCAGTATAACGTTGTTAAGGCCACCTTCGCGTGTATTAATCAAATGATGGACGCTAAGGCGATCGCGAAAAATCGCGGCAAGGCGTTAAAGGATCTATGGGGTTAATAGTATGGCCAAAAAAATACGCATTCGATTAGTTCGAAGCACCATAGGCACCCTTCCTGACCAACGGGCTACGGTTCGTAGTTTAGGATTGAGGAAGATTGGCTCCACCACCGAGAAAGAGTCCTCTCCTGCCGTGTTAGGCATGGTAAAAAAGGTATCTCATCTCGTCGCCGTTGAGGAGATGGAATAAATGCACGATTTTAATTTACACGCTCCTGAAGGGGCTAATAAGCGTAAACGGATTGTGGGCCGTGGCCAGGGATCTGGTCGTGGAACCACGGCCGGCCGGGGGAACAAGGGTCAGCAGTCCCGCTCCGGTGGAAAGACCTACGTGGGGTTCGAGGGTGGTCAGATGCCTCTGTACCGGCGTCTTGCCCATCGCGGATTTTCCAACTATCCCTTTAAAAAGGAATATCAGGTTATTAATTTGGCGGAGATTCAGAACTCCTACGCCGATGGGGAAACGGTTTCCGTTCAAAGCCTGGTGCTGAAGGGGCTTGTCAAGGGCGCGGTGCCTGTAAAGATCCTCGGGGGCGGGGAATTAACCAAAAAACTCAACTTTGAAGTAGAAGCCCTTTCAGCTTCCGCTAAAGAAAAGATTGAGAAGGCGGGCGGCACGATCGTCGTCTCCGCCAACGCGTAACGCGAAAAGGCGGGGAACGTTTCATGGCTGGCAATCCATTGATGGGGATCTTTAGGGTTAAGGAGCTCCGTGAGCGTATACTCTTTACGTTGCTGATGCTTGTGGTTTTCCGCCTTGGCGCGGTGCTTCCTATCCCTGGAATTAATATCAACGCCCTTAAGGCGTACTTCTTAGCGCAACAGAATTCGGGTAACGCGATAATCGATTATTTGGATTTTTTTGCCGGTGGTGCCTTTTCTAATTTTTCTGTCTTCATGCTCGGCATCATGCCGTACATCTCCATGTCTATCATCATGCAACTCTTTTTGGTTATTTTCCCCAGTTTGAANAAAATATCCGAAGAAGAGGGCGGACGGAAAAAAATNCAAAGTTATCANCGCATGGGTACCGTTCTGGTTTGTATTATTCAATCCTACGCGGTTACCGTGTGGGCTAACCGAATCCCCAACGCGGTTACCATGCCGATGTTGCCTTACACGTTGATCGCCATGCTTACCGTAACCACGGGAACCATGTTCCTCATGTGGATGGGTGAGCAGATAACCAAAAGGGGCATTGGGAACGGCATCTCTTTGCTTATCTTCGCGGGAATTGTAGCTCGGCTACCCAGGGCTACCTGGGAGTTGATAACCAAGGTAAAAAATCGGGAATTAAACCCCGTTTTTGTTATCGTGGTTTTTGTAATGTTCGCGGCGGTCGTGGCTCTGGTAGTGTACGAACAGCAGGGACAAAGAAAAATACCGGTCCACTACGCTAAACGCGTTGTGGGAAGGAAAATGTACGGTGCCCAAAGCACCTATATTCCCTTTAAAATTAACCCTTCGGGGGTTATTCCGGTCATCTTCGCCTCCTCCCTTCTAACCTTCCCCCTACAGATTGCTTCGGGGATTGGCGCGAACGTTAAATGGCTGGCGGATTTTTCCAGGTGGCTTAGTCCCCATGGATTCTGGTACAACATATTTTACACGCTCTTTATCATCTTTTTTGCGTATTTTTATACCCAGGTTACTCTTAACCCTATAGAAATCGCTAAAAATATTAGAGAAAACGGTGGATCCATTCCTGGAATTAGGACGGAAAAAATAGAAGAGTATATGATGGGGATCCTGAATCGGATTATACTTCCCGGTTCTCTGTATTTGGCCCTTATAGCCATTATTCCTACCATTGTTCAAACACTCTTTAACTTTCCCGCCTCTATTTCGTACCTCATGGGGGGAACTTCACTGTTAATCCTTGTGGGTGTGGATCTGGATACGATGAGTCAGGTAGAAGCCCTTTTAAAGATGCACCATCATGAAGGGTTGGTTAAGAAGGGACATATTAGGTCCCGTAATTTATAGTGCCAAGTACTAGGCGAAACTTGTAAAATTCGCTTTAATAACTGGATCGGCTTCGCGCTACCCCAGACTACAACGCGTGGAGCCGAAAGGTGATTTATAGAGGGAGACCGGGGATGAAAGTCCGAACGAGTGTAAAGCCCATTTGCGATAAGTGCAAAGTAATTAAACGGAATGGTATTATTCGCATTATTTGTGAAAACCCTAAGCACAAACAGCGGCAAGGGTAAAGGAGGTAGACCGCAATGGCACGTATAGCGGGAGTCGACCTCCCAAACAAACATGTGAATATCGCGTTGACGTATATTTACGGCATTGGGCGTTCTAGCGCAGACGCTATTTGCGCTAAGGCGAAGATCGATACCCTGAGAATGATTAATGACCTTTCTCAAGAAGAGGTTAACGAACTCAGGCAATTGATCGAAAACGAATATAAAGTGGAAGGCCGTCTACGGACGGAAATCGCGCTCAATATCAAACGGCTTATGGATATTGGTTGCTATCGCGGTTTACGCCACCGGAAGGGGCTTCCCGTTCGAGGACAGAGAACTCGAACGAACGCCCGTACTCGCAAGGGTAAGAAGAAAACAGTCGCCGGAAAGAAGAAATAGGCGGAGGACAATGAACCGTGGCAGGTAATACAACTACTAAAAAGAGAAAAGAGAAGAAGTCCGTATACGAGGGTAACGTTTATATTCAAGCGACCTTCAATAATACGATTGTAACAATTACTGACCTTATGGGAAACGCCGTTTCGTGGGCGAGTTCCGGAGGGCTTGGATTCCGAGGGGCTAAAAAATCAACCCCCTTTGCCGCTCAAACGGTAACCGAAACCGCCGCTCAAAAGGCGATGCAGGTGGGATTGCGGGAAGTTCATGTGTACGTTAAGGGCCCCGGTATTGGTCGAGAATCGGCAATACGTCAGTTGGGGACCATGGGTATCAAGGTGAAATCCATCAACGATGTTACACCGATCCCGCATAACGGTTGCAGACCCCGTAAAACGCGGCGGATTTAATAGGGGGATAGGAGAATATGGCTAGATATACTGGACCTGTATGCCGACTTTGCCGGACCGAACAAAAAAAGCTTTTTTTGAAAGGTGAACGTTGCAAAAGCGACAAGTGCCCAATTAACAAAAAGCGTCCCGCGCCGGGTAAGGATCCGAAGGCCCGCTTAGGTAAGCGTTCCGATTATGGAATTCAGTTACGGGAAAAGCAGAAACTTAAAAGAATCTACGGTATGCAAGAAAAGCAGTTTAGTCTTTTCTTCCAAAGGGCCCTTCGAATGCCTGGAATTACCGGCGACAATCTTTTTACGCTTCTTGAACGACGCTTGGATAATGTGGCCTATCGTCTTCGGTTTGCCACAAGTAGGACCCAGGCCCGGCAGATTGTACTGCATGGACACGTTAAGGTGAATGGGAAAACTGTAAACATCCCTTCGTTTTTAGTTCGTCCGAACGATGTGGTAGAAATTAAAGAAGCGAGTAAGAACTTGATGGTCATTAAAGAAGCTCTGAAAGAATTCGGGAAAGCCGGGGTTATGCCGTGGCTGAATCTTGACCCCGATGCCATGAAGGGCACGTTCCTTGCTATTCCTCGTCGGAGTGATATTACCGATCTAGCGGATATCAAAGAACAGATGATTGTCGAACTCTACTCTAAATAAGGAGTCCTAATGGCCCGTAAGAACCTGCTTAAAGGCTTCAAACGTCCGAAAGGCATCACCTTTGAGCACGGTGAACTAAAGCCCAATTATGGAAAGTTCATCGCTGCTCCCTTCGAGCCGGGGTTCGGTACGACTGTGGGGAATACCCTACGGAGGGTGTTGCTTTCTTCGATACAAGGCTATGCCATTACAGCGGTTAAGATTACTTCCTATGATACCGATGGGGTGCCCCACGTAGTTTCAAGTGAATTTGAAACGATACCGAATATCGTCGAGGATACCCTTGAGGTTATCAATAATCTCAAGCAGATACGACTTCGATTGCCCGAAGAAGTAGAACAGGATACACTTTTGTTTGAATGGAAGGGCCAATGTGAGGTTAAAAGCGACGACTTTAATCGAANTGGTCAGCTGGAAGTTTTGAGTCTTGGTCAGCACGTTATGACCTTGATGGCGGACGCTCGTATTGAATTTGAGGTTCAAGTCGATTTAAATCGTGGTTACGTGCCCTCCGAGGTCAATGAAAAGTATATAGAAGTTATCGGGACTATTCCGATGGACGCTATCTTTTCGCCCGTGAAGAAGGTAAAGTATTCTGTGGAACCGACTCGGGTTGGACAACGGAGCGATTACGATAAATTGATATTGGAAGTATGGACCGATGGTTCCGTGCGACCCGATGATGCTTTAGCTGAAGCCGCTAAGATAGCAAAGGATCACTTTTCTGTTTTTATCAACTTTGATGAGAACAATATTGGTCTAGACGATGATTTGGACGAAGGAGATGAGAGGATTCGTCAAATTCTTAATACTCCGGTAGAAGAATTGGAATTATCCGTCCGATCGTCCAATTGTCTTAAAAATGCCAATATAAAGACCATTGGTGAATTAACTCGGAAGACCGAAGATGACATCGCCAAAACGAGAAATTTCGGAAAGAAATCTTTGCAAGAAATCAAAGAAAAGTTGCAAGAATGGAATCTCGGTCTTGGAATGACAGATTATAGTCTTCTAAAGAACGCGGTAAAAATTACCCAAGAAAAGGAAGAAGAAGATGAAGCATAAGATCGGCTTTAACCGCCTGGAGCGCTCATCGGCCCATCGCAAAGCCCTTCGTCGCAATATGGTGCAGTCTCTTTTTGAAAAGGAGAGAATTACTACCACGAAAGCGAAGGCTTTGGAAATTCGCAGAACCGCCGAAAAATTGATAACCCGCGCAAAAGAAGATACGGTACATAATCGACGTATGGCCGCGCGGGGCCTTTACAGCGAAGGCACTCTAGCGAAATTATTTACTGATATTGGTTTACGTATGAAAGATCGCCCCGGCGGCTATACCAGAATAATCAAGTTGGGTAAACGGGAAGGCGACGCGGCTGAAATGGTTATTCTGGAGTTGGTGGACTATAAACTTCAGGAAAAAGCTGAAAAGCCCGCGAAGGCCGCTAAGGCGGATAAAACAGAAAAGTCCAACGCCAAGGAGCCAAAAAAAGAGGCTAAAAGGGCGGTAAAAAGCGCGAATAAAGCCGAACAGGCTGCGGCTAAATAAGGGAGGCGCTGGAAATGTCCAAGGCTCATAGAGGAAAGGGAATTCGAGAACTTCCGGCCCGTGGTCGGGGAGAATGCCCGGTTTGCAAAAGAACAAATACCAAGGTTCTGTACGAACAAGAAATAAACGGCGCAAAGGTTAAAATTTGTAAAACCTGTAAAGCCGCGATCAAGCACGGCAAAGCGGTGTAGCGTAAAACCCGGTCCCTGGACCGGGTTTTTTTATATCTATGCGCGCTTTACGGCTCTGTGCGGGGTTTGTAGTAATGAGACAATTCTAAAAACATCAGTTTTTAAAATTGTTCCGCTGAAAATTAAATAAATATACAAAAAATATGCAAAACATCTAGACAAATCGTATATTGATAACTATTATTGACTCTTAAGTGTGGAAATCCATACATACAGGAGGAGATGACGCATGAAGAAATTAGTAACGACAGTCATGGTTTTAGGGCTTCTGGGGTCCCTAGCCTTCGCGTCCGGTGGGAAGGAAACCGGAACAATCAAAATTGGCGTAGCCGGTGCCCACACGGGGGACTTGGCTTCCTACGGCTTACCTTCGGTGAACGCCGCTAAGTTGGTGGTGGACAGTGTAAACGCCAAAGGTGGTATTAAGGGCCGCAAAATTGAGCTGGTAATCGAGGATGACCAATGTAAGCCCGAGCTGGCTACCAACGCGGCTTCCAAATTGGTAAGTGCCAACGTTGTGGCGGTAATCGGACATATTTGTAGCGGAGCTACGAAATCGGCCCTGGGTATTTATAAGGATTCCAAGATTGTTACGATTTCCCCGTCGGCCACTAATCCTCCCCTTACCCAAAGCGGCGAGTATCCTAACTTCTTTAGGACCATCGCTCCGGATGACGCTCAGGCTAAGTTGGGGGTAACCTTTATCGAAAAGAACCTGAAGCTGAAAAAGCTCGCGATTCTCCACGACAAGGGCGATTACGGCAAGGGATACGCGGAGCTGGCTAAACAGTTCGCCGAAGCCGATGGTCTGCAGGTGGTGCTGTTCGAAGGTGTTAACCCTGGGGCTCCCGATTATTCCGCCGTGGTCAACAAAATTGGCAATTCGGGCGCGGAAGGGGTTGTCTGGGGTGGTTATCATCCCGAGGCTTCAAAGTTGGTTCAACAGATGCGGGATAAGGGTATAACGATTCCCTTTATTTCCGACGACGGCGTTAAGGACAATACCTTCATCGACGTGGCGGGTAAATACGCGGAGGGCGTATACGCCACCGGTCCTACCGATACCAGTTCCAATCCGCTGGCCATTAAGGCTATCGCCGACCACAAGGCCAAATTTGGTGACGATCCGGGGGCTTTCTATTTGAATGCCTACGCCGCTACGATGGCTATCGTGAACGCGATCGAAAAAGCGGGAAGCACCGATTACGATGCCCTTACCAAGGCTCTTCGAAGTAATTACGTGGAGACCCCGCTGGGAAATATCAGCTTTGACCAGAAGGGCGACGTAATTGGCTTTGGATTCTCGGTTTACCAAGTACAGAATGGAAAGTTTGTCGAACTTAAATAGCGAGAAAAATTTTTCATACAAGTGTTGTCGGATAACTACAGAGTTATCAAACAGCCTCAATTAGTGTAAAGAGCCGTTCTGGTCGATCACGGCCTGGACGGCTCATTTTTTGACATCCCATTGAGTAGGGTTAGTACCATGGATTATTTTCTTAAGCTTTTTTTAAGCGGTACCGCCAAGGGTAGCATTTACGCGCTTATTTCCCTGGGCTATACGATGGTGTACGGTATCGTACAATTAATCAATTTTGCCCACGGTGAAGTCTATATGATAGGCGGGTTTACCGCTTTGATCGTGGGTGGTTATTTTTTTACCATGGGAATGCCCATAATCGCGGTACTGCTCTTATCGATTATAGCGGCGGTGGTGTTCGCGTCGGCCTACGGTTTTACGATAGAACGGTTGGCCTATCGGCCCTTAAGGAATAAGCCCCGTTTGTCCGCCCTTATCAGCGCTATCGGTATTTCTATGATTCTTCAAAATTTTGTATTGTTAGCTCAGACGGAAAAATATCTGTCTTTTCCCTCATATTTACCCGAATTAAGCTTTCTTGCACCTTATAGGGATTATATAAACTCAACTCAATTTATAATTTTAGTGACCACTGCGGTCATAATGGTTTTACTTACCATGCTTATTAAATTAAGTCGGGTGGGGAAGGCTATGCGAGCCACCGCCCAGGATAAAGATATGGCCCAGCTGGTGGGCGTAAATATCAATCAAGTGATATCGATTACCTTTATTATTGGATCGGCGTTGGCGGCTATTGGGGGTGTTTTAATTTGTTCCTACATGGGCCAAATAAATTACTATATTGGTTTTGTGGCTGGTATTAAGGCCTTCGTCGCCGCGGTCTTGGGTGGAATTGGCAGTATCCCCGGAGCGGTGCTGGGAAGTTTTATTTTAGGTTGGACAGAAAGTTTGGGAACCGGGTATATTTCCAGCGATTACGAAGACGCTTTTGCCTTTATCATTTTGATTTTAATTCTGATACTCAAACCCGATGGTATCCTCGGTAAGAATCAAAAGCAGAAGGTATAGAGAAATGAACCGAAAAAAATTCTTATCCGATATTTTGGGGGCCCTCGCTACCATGGTTTGGTTCGTTCTTTTGCTTTTTCCTATGATGGTGATGAAGGTCAACGTCTCTACGGGGAAAGCTACGGTTGACTTCCGTTGGGGCATGATTCCCCTAGTGGCCGTGGGATCCTTTATTCTGGCTTTCCTTTGGAAAATGGCCTTGGAATGGAACGAACATCGGGGAGATACGGTGACGAAGGACACCGCCTACGGTAAGTTTAAAAGCCGCCTAAGTGTATCCTTCCAAAACAAGACGATTCGTTATGGGGCGACGGGCGTTCTTTTTATCTTTATCATCGGCTTCCCATACTTTTTTGGTATGTATCATACGAACGTCATGATTACGGCGTTGATTTATGTCATCCTGGGTTTGGGGCTAAACATAGTAGTAGGATTGGGAGGCTTGNTAAACCTGGGGTACGCGGCGTTTTTTGCCGTGGGAGCCTATACCTACGGCCTTTTGTGGAAATATGTGGGTCCCCTCATGGTAACCGCTGGTATTGATCCTTCTTGGTTGTTTTGGATTTCCCTTCCCACCGCGGGAATACTGGCCACCATTTTTGGGATTTTGCTAAGCCTACCGGTTTTACGGCTTCGGGGGGATTATTTGGCGATTATCACCCTGGCTTTTGGAGAAATCGTACGGATGGTACTCCAGAATTCGGGTAACGTAACCGGTGGGGCCACGGGTATAAGTCTCATTCCTCGCCCCTGGCTATTGAATATGCATNTGCCGCCCAAAGTGGCGGCGGTGTATATCTATTACATCGTATTGGTTCTGGTGTTTATTACCATATTTGTGGTCCGTCGTATCGAGGATTCCCGGGTCGGTCGGGCCTTGGAAGCCATGCGGGAAGACGAAATCGCCTGCGAATCCATGGGTGTAGACTTGGTGCGGAATAAATTAAGCACCTTCGCCTTAGGAGCCTTTTGGGCGGGCATTGCTGGGGTGGTTTTAGCGACCCAAACGACCTACATTAACCCGGACAGTTTTACCCTTTGGGAATCGATTATAATTCTGATGGCCGTGGTCATTGGGGGCACCGGGTCGATCCCGGGGGTTATCGCCGGGGCGCTTCTGTTAAAATTGTTGCCCGAATACTTCAGGCCCCTGGCCCAGTACCGGATGCTTATTTACGGAACCGCTATGATCGTGGTGATCATCTTTAAACCCGATGGGCTTATCCCGAGAAATCGAAAAAAATATACCTTCACTTCTGGTTCCTCCTCCGGCGTCACTAAGGGAGATCTATAATGGGTGACCAAACTGCCATTTTGGAAATAAACGACCTCTCCATGGTTTTTGGAGGTCTACGGGCTATCGATGGGGTTTCCTTGCATATAAACCGGGGCGAAATCGCCGCTCTTATCGGTCCGAACGGGGCTGGCAAAACCACTATTTTTAACTGTATTACGGGGGTGTATAAGCCCACCGAGGGATCTATTTCTATACGGCTGGAAGAT
>JGI24721J44947_10008558_pt1 | contig 13384 bp, 8 predicted proteins | sample YelNatPaOPGAMG01_FD_44947 | JGI IMG/M metagenome (IMG submission 44947)
GAGCCCCTTGGTGGAAGCGGGAAAATCCCAACTCCACTCGGAGCCATCACAGAGAGCGCCCAAGGAGCCAATTCCACACCCCAAAGATTCGTATTCTTCAAACGGTGTATCACCTCGACCTCAGCTTCAGCAGGCGACATTTTGATGTCAATTTCTTTCTGTATCCCAGTTGTCTTCTCAACAGGTTGAATAAGCCGAACAAAGTTCTCATGTTGCTCAAGCTTCACAGGAAAGTTATCGGGGTAATACGTTCGAATCGGATCCTCAGGTGCGTGCCAGAGACGATGTCCNCCGTATGGAAGCCACTTATCTCCGCCTGTTTTCCCTAACTGNTCAGCAAATTCCTTGAATTCATTCTCTTCANTGACGAAGCCAAATCGAATGATACGCGGACCGACATCGGTAGTAACGATCAAATCGACGATACCGTTTGAGATACGGTAACAATTTTGCCAGCCATTGTAACTGATTTTCTCCACGGAGATGCCTCGTTTTTTTGTTTGCTGGGAAGAGCCCACGTTGTCGTCTCCAACAGCGGCAAATAATGCTGTAGCAAGAAGAAAAGCACACGTTAAGCTCAGCAGCGGACTCAGATTGGTCTCAAAACTTGAGTTGGTTGCTCTCACTATCTTTCTCATATTATTATCCCTCCTTCGGCGTACTTTCAACCCTCCTGTTGATTATTACGCATGTAGAGCTCTGCTAAAATTACCTTGGTAAGGTATCACACAGATGGTTCAACGCTCGACGAATAATGTCTCTGTCCCCTTCAAGTCTCCCTATTTCACTTTTAAGCTTCGGAACTATTGCATGAAACCTTTGAAGCTCCTTTTCAGCGTTTTCAGGAAACAACGTCATTCTGTTGCCGGTCTGTGCAGCAATAATCAGGCTGTCCGGCGACCAGTCATCAATCCAGAGATGATTCAGGATCTCCATTGCTTTCTTGAGGCGCCTGAGTTTCCCGGGGATGCCATCAAGCAAAGGTGAATTCAATGGAGAATGAAATTTTATTATCGTCTCCACTTTCTGATGTACACTGAATTCAGGCAAGGAGATAATTGTCGTGGCTCTATCGCCATCATAATGCCAGCCCGAGGAGGTCTCACCTTGCATGATCCTGTACAGCGGACCCGAGTCTGTCGGGACACAGACTACTGACTCAGGTGGTAAGACGCCAATAACCTTTATTTCATACGCACGCTTCTGAGGCATTCCCGCGTACTGACCTTCAACTGGCTCTATTTCAACCTTTAACGTGAGATCATCAAGCTTGCGGTATTTTACTGTAGTCCACGAGTACTCTCCCTTCATATAACCGAGGGAGTTCCCTTCATCTTCATAAATGCGTGTCGAACCAGAATCAGCCGGGAAAATAGTGAGAATAAGAGGATCCACTGGTCTCTCAGATGTATTCATCATTTGCGGAGCCATTGGTATGATGGAACCTTCTTTAACATAAATAGGAATCTCGTCAAGAGCAAAATGCCGCTCAACGATCTTCGGACCTCTCAAATGCTCTCCACTGCACCATTCAATCCACTTGCCGGGTGGAACCCAGATGGACTGCGAAGCAAGCAGGGTATCCTGTGAAATTGGTCTAACAACAGGGGCAACCATTATGTCGTCGCCAAACATGTACTCTCCTTTAAAGTCATAAGCTTCAGAGAGTTCAGGATAATCGTAATAAAGAGGATGGATCATTGAAACACCCGTCTCATATGCTCTCCTTGATGCCGTATAAATGTACGGGATCAATGAGTACCGAAGTAGGAATGCCTCGTGCATTGCATTGAAGTAATCAAATGGATATGCCCAGATGCGGCGCTCAGCTTCTGCATTCCGTGTTGTGTGTGTTCGCAATATGGGGCTCAAGGCGCCCCANTGAACCCAGCGTGTGTAAAGTTCNGGTGCGACAGGTCCGGGAATATGGCCCCCAATATCATGACTCCAATATCCAAATCCCACATTTGCNGCAGTTGCGGTAAAGTACGGTTGAAAGGCAAGAGAAGACCAATCAGAGATAACATCACCAGAAAAACCGACCTGATAGCGGTGATTGCCAAGTCCACCCCAACGAGCGAGAATGATTGGCCGTTCTCTCCCTTCGCGTTCCATGTTTGAATAGAAAGCATAGTTCAGCCACCAAGTGGGATTCAATCCGTGTATCGCGGTTGTATCCCATTGCTGCCAATCAATCCACCAAAAATCGACACCCTCTTTTTCTAATGGGCGAAGCATTACATCGAAGTAANTGAGGGCAAATTTTTTTTCGGTGATATTGAACGGAATATAGTTCTGTGTTGATGGGTCAACACCCATAGCCTTTGCCATCGCGGGATATCTTTCTTCAAAAGGCTGTACACCTGAAGCTGGATGCAAATTTAAAGTGATCTTCAAGTTCTTCTCTTTGCACCACTTCAAGAATTCAGGTGGATCAGGAAATAATATCTTATTCCAGGTATAGCCAGTCCACCCTTTCATCTGTCCTGCTTGATCGAGCACACCGCGTTTCCATCGCAGACCGAACGTCTCGTGCCAATCCATATCAACGACGAGCACGTCGAGCGGCACATTGAATGTATGAAATTGTCTCACAAGCTCTTTCAGCTCTGCATCAGTATAAGCCCAGTAACGTGACCACCATGCCCCGAACGCATANCGTGGTGGCATTGGTATGCGACCGGCAACNTTTACAAAGTCGCCAAGCTCTTNCTTATACTCATGACCATATCCAAAAAAATACCAATCTTGTGGCGCGTTAGACGGCACTGATCTTTCGCCTCGCGGGCGCTCGACAACCCAGTGCCAATCGCTATCATCAAACAGAGGTCGGTCACTATCATCAATTAGCACCCATCCATCCCGCGAAAGTAGTCCGGGTTCAAGGTCTGTTGCCCCTTTTACACCATCGAGCGTCCTGATGGTTCCAAGCAGATTTCCTCTGTTTTTCATTCCAGGTCGCCACGTTACAGTGTCGCTATTGAGCTTAAATTTAATTTCCAGATTGTCCGCGCTAAATCTCCCGGAGTTTTTCCGATACTTCACCACAAGCTCTCCTGTAGTAATTACGAGCCAATCGCCCTCCGCTCTTGCCTCAAACTTCGGAACGGGCAAACGCCGATTTATGAAGAGGAGTGAGGCACGATCTTCAAATTTCCCTTGAGCTGACCATTCCATTCGGATCAGCCGAGGCGTGAGTATTGTGAACCGCGCATCGCCGGATATGACAATTGCCCCTGGATCAGCGACGGGATTGCTCATTTCGTCAGCAGGAGCCTGAGAAAATGCGGCACCAAAAAAGAAACCAACCAGCAACGCAAAAGGCCACCTATTCAGGAATCCCTCCAAGTGCATATTACGCTCCTTCTTTATAGTGAATATCTGAGAGTTGTCTCAAGCGTTTAGCGCTCTCCTCGGGTGTAATGTCACGCTGAGGGTTTGCAAGCATCTCATAGCCGACCATGAACTTCCGAACCGTTGCCGAACGCAACAAAGGTGGGTAAAAGTGCATGTGGAAGTGCCACTCTTCATGTTCACTCCCATCGGTAGGAGATTGATGAATCCCGGCAGAATAAGGGAATGAAATTCGAAAAAGATTGTCGTAGCGAACTGTGATCTTTTTTAAAATGTCTGCAAACGCTTTTCTCTCCGACTCGCTCATTTGGGCAAGATTACCGAAATGCCGCTTTGATACAATCATCGTTTCAAATGGCCAGACAGCCCAGAATGGAACCACTACCAGAAAATGCTCGTTCTCGCAAACTACACGTTCTGCTTCAACAACCTCGATTTCTTCATAGTCACAAAGAATGCAACTGTGATGTTCATTGCGGTATTGCAACATCTTTGCTGTTTCTTTCATCGGCTCAACTGGCACGGAACTTTCAGCCCATATCTGGCAGTGGGGATGCGGATTACTACATCCCATTATTTCACCTTTGTTCTCAAAGATCTGTACGTAGCTGACGTATTCTTTTTCACCAAGCTGGACATATTCTTCTGTCCATACTTCCACGACTCTGCGTATATCACTCACATTCATCTCAGCGAGCGTGAGATTGTGCTTTGGCGAAAAGCAAACGACCCGGCAGATCCCTTGCTCACCCGCAGCAAGGAGTAGATTCCCAATCTTGCTTTCAAACCGCGGCGTCTCCGGATGTAGAGCACTGAAGTCATTGTCAAAAACATATGTGTGCTGATAGTTGGGATTTTTCTTGCCATTAGCCCTCAAATTGCCAGGGCAGAGATAGCAAGCCGGATCATACTCAGGGAGCACTGGGAACGAATCAATCTTGCCCTGCCAGGGCCTCTTCAGTCGCCCGGGTGAAACCAAAACCCATTCGCCGGTCAGCAAATTCTGCCGACGGTGAGGATATCGAGTAAGACTTAACCTGGTCACCGTAAAATCACTTCAAGGGGGCGCTTAAGGCGCAATAATGCAAGCTACTGATACGACTTCATCGCATGGCTATCGTGAATTCATGTCCAAGAAACTCACCCGGCTTTCGAACTGGTATTTCGATGAACAGTCGAGAGCCATCCAGACGCGCACCTTCAACACCTGCAATCTTGTCGGCGTTCGTGACGTCAACCACATAAGCTTCACCTGAGATCCCTTCCACTTGAACGAGCAACTTCTTTCCCACATGCTTCACTGAGATCACCTTTAACCCCTTGTTGGCATCGCCCGTCCTTGTATCAGTCAGCGGAGGAAGGAGTTCAACCGCAGGCTCGAAATCAATTTCAAATGTCATCTCCTTGCCTTCAATAGCAGCCGTGATCACCGGTTGAGCAACTTGCGAGTATAAGAGTGTATCAAACGCCGTCAACTTACCGTCAACAAAAATATGAGAAATGCGAGTTCCAATTCCAAGTGCTGGAGCAATTGTAACTCTGTAGCCAGCAGCGTTCTTGCACATTAGCTTGATCACAACTTTACTGTTGTTTCGTTGATAATCGAAAGCGAACTCAGACTCTCCTATTCGATAATTGTCAAGAAGAACATGGTGCCAATCTGCTGGAAACTGCGGAGCAAATGTGATGCTTCTTTTAACGGCATCCCCATCGAGACCCAATAAACCTCGCACCACTGGCAAAACGACCCCCGCGCTTGAGAAGCCCTGGTGCGGTACCGCTTCCGCAAGCCAGATATTCGTTGCCCCTGAGAATACTTCCGTGAGCGTCCCAAGTTGATTATCGAACGTATGGCGTACTGATGCCATAAGTGTACTGTATCCCTGAAGGACGAGATGATGCTTGTACTGCGCTGTGGCAACCCAGCTATTAATGAATGGCCAGACTGCACCATAGTTGTAATTCAAGGGTTCATAATACTTGCTCTTGTTTGACAGACTCCGTACGCCCCAATCCGTTGTCAATTCGGAGGAACTCAATCTTTCAAGCGACTTGACACTTCGTTCGGGATCCCCAAGCTCCCACATTAGTCCGACCGTCATCCACGGAGTGATCTCTCTCACAAGATCACCTTTTGAATTGAATGCGTAGGAATAGCATTGGTCTTTCTCATCCCAGAATTTTTCTCTGAATGCTTTTTGCGCCCTCTCGAAATCGATAGCAGCTTTCTTTGCGTATAGAACATCTCCTACTGACTGAGCAAGTTGCTGCATTGCGTAAGCGGCGCGAACCCAAACCGCTGATAAATAAATGTCCGACTCAATGCCGGTCAGGGAACCGTACTCAAGTGCACCGAGCCCAGCTTTGCTGTTGTCCATTAGACCGTCGCCATTGGCATCTGTAGACACGCACCAATCGTAAGCCCGTTTTAACGATTCCCAGCTCAGTTGCACAAACTCCCTGTCCCCCGTTGACCTGAAATAGTCATACATCGCCACAATGTAAAACGGAGTGGTATCACCATGAATATAGCCATAGTGATACTTCCCAAACCAGTCGACGTAGCCAGCGGCTTGTGATAGTTCATGCGCCATCTTCCCATCCTTCCGCTGCCATTTCTGAGTGAATGCAAGTGCATCTCTCGCCGTCTGATACCCACAATAGCTATCAATACTCAGCGAATTAATGAACGCATCGCCGCCAAAGAACCAGCCGAAGCCAGGACGTCCGCTTGTTCCTGAGGCTCCAAGTCCCGCCACCAACCCTTTGCCAAGATCTGGATTATCTACAACGAGGTTATCGTAGGCAACCTTTGCCCATTCGAAAGCAAGATTCAACTCACTGTTCGGTGTTTCTATTTTGAGGGTGCTTTCACGGAGCTTCCGGTAATGCGCTGCGTTATCCAAATAATATCTCCTGGGGTCTACCCCCAACCGCTGGTAGACATCCTTGACCGATTCCCATTTTCCTTTCCCGCCAGCGAGATAAATTGGAATGTATTTCCCGAGGACATCCACTGGATTTTTAATCTCGATCTTAAATTCCATCGGCACATCGGAAAACATATGGGCGGGTGTATATGAAATGCCAGTTGCTGAGGGCGATCCAACAATGCCATGATTGCTCCCTGTGGGTTCTGAAATCACGTATGCTTTCAACTCGTCGTTCCAATAAGCATATTGCCCACCGATTCCAGCGGGCCACATCGGCTGGAGAACTGGGAGAAATCCACAAACGATGGTCAGCGGCTCAGTTGTTTTCACATCCAAAAGGATAATTGCTCCTTGTTCATTGACAGGCGTGATGTAGATGGCACGAACAGTGAACGATTGATAAACGTAAGTTAATGTGGTTGCCTCCGGCGCAATTGAAACAAACCGGACGATCTCTGCGGCTTTAATTGGGCGTGTGGAGCTTCCAAGCAGAAAAGAAAACTCGAAATTGCGGAGAATCTTAAGAGGATACGCCCATGCTTCGAACGTTCCGCTCTCATAGCCGAGGATCGCAAACTTTCTGCCGACCTTGTCAAAAGGGGTGTATGGCTGAGCGAGCTGTTCCAACTGGATGTCACTTTTCTCTACACTGAAAGCTGGAATTAAGCCATCTTGAGCCAGAGACCTTTCTCCCATGGTGGCACTCCCAACGCCACAAAGAGCAAGAAATACCAATCCCCCAAGCNAAAGGTTACTTAGCGAAAAGATCGTCTTCATGCTTTCCTCGCCCCTTTCAAAATGACTGTTGAGAAGCCGTTCAACAACGTACAGCATGTGCTACAAACCGTGCGCGTCGATCAACATCCGTGCTACAAGCCCGGTCCATATGTAACTGTGGTGCCAGCCTCCCCAGTTTTCATCTGGACTGTACAGTTCCCAGAAGCAATGACGTGCCTTCAATTGCTTCAGAACGTTCTGAAGCACATTCGCCATCACGGACGGACTCAAGCACAGCGTGTCCAATCCACTCACACAAACCGTCATGGTCTGAATCTCGATTCATGATCCACCACTCATAAAATTTCTTCCCTGATTCATACGCTTCCCTCAGAAAAGCTAAATCCCTGGTGACTTCGTAAACCTCCCAGTTCTCCCAGTTGAACCAAGGAGCTGAGGAGGTAGACTCATGATCATACGGGATCATCTCATCAAGATATGGACCAGTTCGATAGTTGATATACCCATCGGCACGCTGCCGCTCCATATACACTCTTTGAGAGTTCATCGCGCTGGTAGGGTCCATATACACATAATAATTAAATTGACAGTCGGCCCTCCAAAAAAAGCTTCCCCCTCATAGCCTTACAAACTCAAAGCGCCCATTTTACTATCTCACTTGATCAGAACATCTCCCCTCAAGCGAATATCGCGCGATGAACTTCCCAAAAGCAATTGGAATTTTCCAGGCTCCACTACCCAATCATCGTGTTTTATATCATAGAACGCAAACGCCGACTTGTCAAGCATAAATGAGACCGTCTTCTTTTCCCCGGGATTGAGCTCCACGCGCTGAAATGCTTTCAGCTCTTTCACTGGTCGGTCAACGGAGGGTTTCAAATCGCTCACGTATAATTGCACAACCTCCGCTCCTCTTCTTCTTCCAACATTGGCAACCTCACACATCACCTCTATCGAATCATTGATCTGCCCAAGATGGACTATGCCAGGCCTCACAGTAATATTCTCATAGCGGAACTTCGTGTACGAAAGACCATATCCAAATGGAAATCTCGGGTTAATCCCGCGCTTGTCGAAATGCCTGTAACCGACATAAATCCCGTCGGTATAATACGTTGTTGTATCCTTCCCCGGGTAGGAACCGTATGCTGAGCAATCTTCCCATCTTCGCGGGAAAGTTACAGGAAGCTTACCAGAAGGATTCACATCTCCCAAAATTATGTCAGCTATTGCAGTTCCTCCTTCTTCACCTGCGTACCACATCTCTAATACAGCCTGCACAGAGTCAATCCAATCTTCCATCAGCACCGGAGCACCGCTGTTCAGTACTACTACTGTCTTTGGGTTTGCGCGCACCACTGCCTTAATCAATTTGACCTGCTCCTTCGGGAGCTCTAACGTAGTTCGGTCAAAGCCTTCACTCTCGAAGTGGTTTGAGAGACCGGCAAATACCACTGCAACATCGCATTTCTTTGCAATCCTCACTGCCTCGGCAATAGGGTCTAAATCTACGCGCTGCCATCCGAGCTTAACAACAGCAGCACCCCATTTCTCATAATATTCGAGCTTTATCTGATATGGCTTGTTAGCATCCAGATGCATTCGCGTTGAGTGAGTTTCTACCCCGTGATCCCTCCAGTCATCCAAAACAAGCTGCCCGTCAATATACAACCGTACTCCATCGTCGCTCAGCACGGTAAATTCATAAGTCCCAGCTGCATCGGCAACAACCTCTCCTGTCCAGCGTACAGAGAAACTATCGGCTTTCATCCCTATTGAAGGTGCATCTCCACCCCAATCGAAGTTGATAGTGCTATCAACGCGCTGCAATACCGGTTGTCCCCGAAGCTCCATATTGTCGAAGTATAAGCCAAGGAGCCCATGCTTATTTAAATTCCCCCCGCTCGGGAAGAGAAAACGCGATTCAATTGGTGTGACATCACCNTCGAGAGTGCATCCAGCAGCATATTCAATCTTGACCCTGTCTCCTAACTTCCTACGTAAGCCGTCGANTGGAGTAACAGCGTNGAANGGTGTAACTTCTGAACTCCCCCCTCCTCCTGTTCTCGCACGAGCCGCATTAGGACCGATCACGGCGATGGATTTAACCCTCTCTTTATCGAGCGGCAACAAGTCTCGATTGTTCTTTAACAAAACCACTGCTTCCCTTGCTACCTCCAGAGCAACAGCCCTATGCTGTTCATTGTCTGGCACTACCTGGTCTATCTTGTCCCTCCCGTCAAAGATGCCGATTGAAAACATTGCCCGCAGCATTCTTCGGACCTTGTCATCAATGGCTGCCTGCGAGACTTGACCATCCTGTAGCAATGGGAGCACGCTATTAGGTCTAAGATACTCACCTTCAGGCATTTCAAGATCGAGGCCAGCTTTCAGCGGTCCCAACGTGCTATGAACAGCACCCCAGTCTGACATAACGAATCCTTTGAAGCCCCATTTCTTTTTCAAGACATCGGTCAGCAGGTATTCGTTTTCTGTGCAGTGGAAGCCATTAACCTTGTTGTATGCTGCCATGATNGACCATGCACCAGCTTCCTGGACAGCAGCTTTGAAGGCGGGAAGGTAAATCTCGTGGAGCGCTCGCTTATNGACGATCTCGTTAATGCGCAGTCTTTCATGCTCCTGATTGTTGCAAGCGTAGTGCTTGGTCGTGGCTATCACATGTTCACTTTGCACACCATTTACATAGGCAACTGTGATTCGAGATGTCAGATATGGGTCTTCGCCAAAGCTTTCAAAATTCCTCCCTCCTTGCGGCACTCTTGCAATGTTGACGCAAGGACCAAGGAGCACATTTCTTTTCTTTGCCTTTGCCTCGCGAGCCAGCGCCCACCCTACCTTCCGGATGAGAGCAGTATCCCACGTGGCAGCCATTGCAATCCCGACCGGGAACGCCGTTGATCGATCCCAGCGCACCCCCACAGGTCCGTCAGTCATGTTCATAGCCGGGATGCCAAGCCGAGGAATTGGGCGTGATGCGAATCCAGTTCCGCTCAGCATCTCGAGCTTTTCCTGAAGCGTCATGCGCTTCAAAAGATCATCAATGCGAGTCTCAACCGGAAGCGACTTATCCAGGTACAATGCTTGGGGAATACTCTCGCGCTCCTGCGCATTTAAACCAAACGCATTAAGCATCAGCAGAATGAAAAGAGCCCAACTCACATACTGTCTCATCGGGATGCTCCTTTCTGATAATTATGGTAAGCAGATATGGGGCTGACCAATCTTAAAATTGTTTATAGCCACGAAACACTGAGTACAAATTTCGTACTTGCTCAAATATTATGCAAACGTTCCATTACATGTACCACCTGACAAACGATCGCACAAAATGCCGCGTGCCGGTAAATCGTGCGAAGCACCCAGGCGGCTCGTCGGTGTTTTCGCACAACTTTTGTAAATCTCTGCATCGTTTTGTAAATTAGTTTTAAACCAGGGAGAGGTGCCGGAGCGGTTGAACGGGGCGGTCTCGAAAACCGTTTGGCGCCCATAGGTGCCACGAGGGTTCGAATCCCTCCCTCTCCGCTACGTTGGTGCTAAAAGCGGCAAGAAAGGTCACAAAAGGGATCGAACAGGGCTTTCTCTTCTAAGTTTGGAAAGATACATCTTAATCGAAGAAGTGCCGAAGCGTAAGAAGCATGACACCGTAGAGCTCAGCAGGAAAGAACATATGGTCAAACGAGTGAAAAAGGGGGAGTGGGGAGCATTCCTCGCCGCTATATCGGAGAGGTATCGATTCTGCCCAATCACCGTGGAAGAGATAAGTCAATCCGGCGCCCACGGAACTGAAGGGCTTTATTTCATCGGCGCCAGAGTTTGTCAGAAGATCGACAAGACGTATTTGGAAGTATATGTTTCAAAACCACAAGATCCTCGTGCTGGCTATCTTTTCATGTCAGTAGGTTCACCGCAGAGCCTTTCCTTCGACGAGACGGAACAAGATGGGGTTCGTCTTATCAGCATAACGCAGGACCAACAGCAGAAATTTCGAATACGGTTTACCGGGCCACCTTCTTCCCAAGCACGAATGGAAGCGATAGCCAAAGTAGCTTATTTTTTGTACGAACGGCGCGGAGGAATGGGGGGAAGTGATCTGCAAGACTGGGGAGATGCAGAACGACTCTTCTCTGACTGGGAGCGCTTGATCGATCTCAAATTCATATGACTTCACCTCCATATCAAGGTGGAAGAAATGTATGGAGAGGTGCAGGAGTGGTTTAACTGGCACGCCTGGAGAGCGTGTGTGCGGGAAACCGTACCGTGGGTTCGAATCCCACCCTCTCCGCTATCAACCGCCTCTAAGTTCCTTGCAACGAGAAACTCCATAAGATTTACATGGGGGTCAACCTCAGACTTAAGCGAAAGGCTTCAGCAACACAACAAAAGCGGAATCGATTTACCAGTACTCCGGCATCTTCGTCATTCATATACTTTCTCCTCATATTTCTCTGCATCCGCAGCATCGCGCTCAATATCCCGTATGTCCTTCTCAGCGAAGTCTCCCTCCGGCGTCAAAAGCTGCTTATAATATTCATGCTGGATAACCAGATTCATTATTTCGTTGGTTCCAGTCCAGATCATGATGAGGCGTGCATCGCGCAAAAGTCGCTCGATTGGGAAAACGTTCGTATAACCAATTCCCCCCATCACCTGCATTGCACTACTTATGACTTCCCAAGCAGTCTCGGTAGAAAACTTCTTTGCCTCTGAGACAAGTCGACGCTGCACTGATGGATCTACGTTTTGATCTATAGCTTTTGCTGCAGCGTGAACCAGAGCACGAGCGGCATCGAGTTTTGTGAGGCTCTCCGCAATCATAAAGCTTACTGCTTCAAATGAGCGAATCTTTTGTCCAAATGCCTTTCGCTTGTTGCTGTAGCGTGCAGCAATTTCAAGAGCCGCTCGTGCCATCCCGATCGCACCTGCTGCGCTCGTCATCCGCTCAGGAATCATCATCTGGTTGAATATTTGATCACCACCGTTTTCTTCGCCGATGAGGTTCTCTTTTGGCACACGAACATCGCGTAGTACGATTCTCCCCGTGCCACCACCACGTGTACCCATGAGCCCGTATAAATGATGCACTTCAACACCCGAACTACGGTCAACGAGAAAAGCGCTGATAGAATTTTTCCTACCTTCCCCGGTTCGTGCATAGATCAGAAAATAATCAGCCCCCTCCGCCCCGACGATAAATCTTTTTTGTCCGTTCAGGATGTAATAATCGCCCTGGCGACGGGCGGTTGTCGTTGCTCCGAAGAAATCTGAACCGCCTCGAGGCTCAGTCAAACCTTCTGCAGTTGTAAGCTTGCCAGCGATCGTCGATGCAAGATATTTTTCTTTTTGCTCGCGTGTGCCAAATACGCTGATCGCTTCTCCGACAATGCTGACAAGCGAGTATAAACAAGGGAGCGTTGTCCCGAGGATGCCAATCTCCTCAAGTGCAACTACTTCCTCATTCCAGCCTAACCCGCGTCCACCGTATTCTGGAGGAAATCTGAGTCCAAGCAAGTTCCGCCTCGCTGCCTTTTCGATGAACTCACGTGGATATCGAACTTTGTCCTCATCTAAATCGAGCAGCAGCTGTCTGGGAATCTCGTTCTTGACAAAAGCTCTCATTTCAGATTGAATTTCTCTCTGCTTGGTGTCATAGATGTGTGATGTCATAAACTCACTCCTTTCCTTTGCAGGCTATTCATTCCCCAACATCCTGTATATATTTGTCTTTGTGTTTCTGTTAGAGACATCCGCCGAGGCGGGCTTTTCGTAAATAGAATTTGTGACCTCTATATGAAGTTTCCGTGAGCTTTTCTTCTGCTATTAACCTTTCAACAATAGACCAGTCAAGTCGCAATCGGCTCAAAATGTTAGTCAGGGCGTCGTCCCTCAAAGGGTGCACTGAAGCAATGCTCAAGATGTCGTCCTCGATCCCTTCGGTGACGCCAAAGGCATCTCCTTCATAGCCAATCAGATACTCAACGTTCTCTACTCGACTTTGAAATATCTGGTATGCTGTGTTAAGTACTTTCTCATTTGGTGGGTTTACCCAATCTTCAGCGGGAGGTCTTGTCGGAATAGAAATATAGGATTTCTTCGGCTTGACATGTTTCAAGAAGTCAGCGATTTGCTCCAATTCCTTTACACCATCGTTAAAATTCTTCACGAGCATTGTTTCTGTGGCAAGAAAACCCTTGTATGATTCTGAGAATGCTAACACTCCATCCAGTATCGCAGATAGTTTTAGCTGACCATGCGGACGGTTAACTTGCCTCCAAACATCTTCACTTACGGCATCAATCTTCAATGAAACCCAGTCTGCAAGCATCAGCCGCTCTCGCACA
>JGI24721J44947_10008562_pt1 | contig 13381 bp, 16 predicted proteins | sample YelNatPaOPGAMG01_FD_44947 | JGI IMG/M metagenome (IMG submission 44947)
TGGTGGGCCGGGCCGGATTTGAACCGGCGACCTTCCGCGTGTAAGGCGGATGTCCTAACCGAGCTGGACGACCGGCCCAGCTATTTTAAGCTATAATTAAATTCTAAGTTTATTTCTTCTTCATAAAATTTAACTTTTGTTTTTATTTTACTAAAATTTAATCTCTTTTTAAATTATCGCTTTTTTTTAACAAAAAACATTATTCACCATTTATCTAATTGTTAAAAATGGAGTTATTGCAAATATTAAATATTTAACTACATTATTTTAAAATGTTATTTTTTTAATTAAAGTTGAAACGATTTATTTAATACTGGGCGATTAATGAAAGCTATTCATTATAGCTGATTTTTAGATGGTTTTATTCTAAAATTTGCTAGTTTTAAAAGCTATTATTATGACTGTTTTCATAATTGGTTTTATATATTAATTACCATCTATTATTGATAAAATTTTAAAATTTTATAGATGCTCAGCTATTAAATAAATTATTATAAACATAAACTTTTTACAAATAAACCTAAAACTTTAGTTTCAGCTGAAGCGCATCTAAATTTTTTCCTTATTTTGCTTATTTTTCTCTTTTTTAATGTATTCCTATNTGTTTTTCTATTTTTTCCATTCTTGCTTCTAATAGGGCTATTCTTTCTATTAATGGAAGCCTTTTNTCTATTGAATCNAATCTAGCATTCATTTCATTTCTTAAAGAAATTATTTCCTTTTCTAAAGCTTTAGTTTTTTCATCAATTTTAGAGTCTAAAGCTGAAATCTTCATATCTAAAGCTGTTATTTTAGCTTCTAAAGCTTTTGTTCTCTCTTCAATTTTCATATCTAAAGATTTTATTTTTTCTTCAATTTTAGAATCTAAAGATTTTGTTTTTTCATCGATTTTAGAATCTAACGCTGATATTTTAGCCTCTAAAGATTTTGTTCTTTCCTCTATTTTTTCATCTAACGCAGATATTTTGGCGTCTATTGGTTTTAATTGATTTGAAATTTCCTCTTTAACTATATTTCTAATTTCAGGCAGTAGAAATCTTGAAATCCAAGTTGGAATTTTTTCAGCAATCTTCTTAGCCAATAAAATTCGCCAAAAAATAAAAAAGAATTTTAAAAATTTAAATATTTCTCTTAGAATTTAAATCTAAGCTTATTAAAAATTGCTGTATTAACTATTGTTGGTAGAAGTGTAAAAAGCCTTATTGCAGCATTATTTGTGTTGAAATCCTCTCTTTTTTCTTTTTTAGCTTTAAGCCTATTAAAAAATCATTTATTTTCAAGTTAAATCTCCGCATTCACATAAGCTTTCATGAATTAAATCAAAAAGATAAGGCATTCCCTCGCCTGTTTTAGCTGAAACCTTTATTAATCTTTGTGCAAAAGCTAAATTTTTTAAAGCTTCAATCAATTGAATTGCTAAATCTTTTATGGCGCCTACATTTTCTTGAATAACTTTTTCTTTTAAATAATCGTAATTTGAAATCATTTTTTCTAAATCTTCATTTTTAATTTCATCTGCTTTATTAAGAACTATAATAAGCGGTATTCCTAATCTAAGTTGAGAAGCTAAAGCTAAGGAAAAAGCTGAAGTTAAGCTTGATGGGGTTTCAGCTAAAAAAGGATCTATAAGATAAATGCCTACAGTAGGAGCTTTTAAACTAAATTCCTTTGCTATAAATGGACCTGAAGGTCTAAAAACAAATATTTCGCTTTGACCAGGAGTATCAATAAGCATAAAATCTCCTTTAAACTTTTCGATTTCACTTAAAAATGTTTTAATGTTTTCTTGCATTAATTCTGAAGCTTTAATCATGGCGCCATTAGGTCCTAAATCTTCTTTTTCCATAAGCTCCTTTACAGTAAAGTATTTTCTTATATCAAAATTTGGTTTATAAGGTAAAGAAATGCATCCAGGATCTAAATTCACATAAATAACTTTAAAACCTTCTTTACTTAACCATTCACCAAACTTAGCTGTTAAACTTGTTTTTCCAGCTCCAGCGGAACCTAAAATCATTATTTGAAGCATATTTAATTTTCCTCTTTTCTTATCATAATAAATGTAAATAAACTGGATGAGAAACAATTATTGTTTAAAAAGCAGTTTTGCTTTGTTTAGGTTTATAAGCTAAAATAGCTTAATAAATTTTCCTATATTTTTCTTTATTGCTTTATGATAAGCAATTTCTGCTGTTACAGCATCTTGAATTGCTAAACCTGTTGAAGTAAAAACTGTTATTTCCTCATTTTTTTCTCTACCTGGTTTTAATCCTATAACAATTTCGCTTAACTCTGCATAAACATCCTTTTTTGTTATTATTCCTTTACTTAATGGAACATTTATTTCTCCGCTATGAATTGCCTGCTCCAAATCATCAACAACTATTTTAGCTCTTTTCAGAATATTAGGATCAAGCTCTTCTTTTCCAGGCGCATCAGCTCCTATACAATTAAAATGTACTCCTGGTTTAATCATATCATTCATTACTAAAGGTTGTCTTGATGGAGTTGCTGTAACAATTATATCTGCATTTTCAACAGCCTCCCTTATAGTTTTTGCAGCAATAATTTTGCATGCATCAACATATTTAGGTTGCAGCTCAGCTATAAATTGTTCTTTAGTTTCATCTGGACTCCATACTCTTACTTCTTCAAATCCTTTATATACTTCAATAAGGCTGGCTAATTGAGTTTTAGCTTGAGCACCAGCACCAATAATTCCAACAATTTTTGAATTTTTTCTTGCAAGGTATTTTGCAGCTACACCTCCTGCAGCACCTGTTCGCATTTCTGTTAAGGTTTTTCCTCCCATTATTGCTAGGGGAAAACCATTTTTTGGATCTATAAGAATAACTATCGCCATAACTGTTGGTAAACCATATTTTTCCCTATTTTTTGGATGGGAATTCACAATTTTAACTGCGGAAAGCTCATATTTTTCAAGGTAAGAGGGCATAACTCTTAAATCTCCTTCATGATTATAATAAAAAAGATAAACTTTAGGGGGCATTTGTACCCTTTTAAAGCCTTTTTCAATAAAAGCGTTTTCAACAGCTTGAAGAACTTCATTCATAGAAAGAAGCTGTTTAACTTCTTCATCTGTTAATAACAATGTTTCCAAAGCGCTTCACCTTATTAAATCAATTTTATCATCATTATTTATGTTTTTGCAAATTCAAATTAAAATCATTTTGTTTTTAAATCATATAAAGGTTTAAAAGCATGGTTTTAAACATCTTTATTTTATGAAGCTTCTTGTTAGCGTTATAAATGAATTTGAAGCTTTAGAGGCTTTAAAGGGTGGATGCGATATTTTAGATGTTAAAAATCCTAGGGAAGGCGCTTTAGGCGCTGCACATCCAACTTTAATTAAGAAAATTGTTAATCTTGCTGAAGGAAAAGTTGAAGTTAGCGCAACTATAGGGGATTTACCTAATTTACCTGGAACAGCTTCTTTAGCAGCTTTAGGCGCAGCCTCTTTAGGTGTAAACTATGTGAAAGCTGGTCTTTACAATGTAAAAACTGTTGATGAAGCTTTAAAAATGGCAAGCTGGATAGTTAAAGCAGTTAAAAATTTTTATTCAAAAGTAAAAGTTATAATTTGCGGTTATGCTGATTATGCTTTTTTAGATTTATTAAATCCCATTAATCTTCCAATTATAGCTGAAAAAGCTGAAGCTGATGGAATACTTATAGATGTAAAAAATAAATCTTTAAAAAATCTTTTTCAATATTTAAGCTTTAAAGATTTAAAAAGCTTAATTAAGGAAGCTCATAGCTATGGTTTAACAGTTGCTTTAGCAGGCTCATTAAGTTTAAATGATGTTGAAAAAGTTAAAATGCTTGAGGCTGATATAATAGGTGTAAGAAGAAGCGTATGCGATGTAAATAATTGGTTAAATGGAAGGGTAAAAAGCGAAAAAGTAAAATCTCTTTTTAAACTTGTTAAAACTTAATTATTGTGCATAAAGTTTCTTTATTTAACAAGATTTTTTCAATTCTATTTGGGTAAAAACCATTAACAATAAAACTTTTAATTTTAACCTTTTCTATAATTTTTGGGAAAAATCTATCTACGCAAGATTCATTTTTTTTAAGCCAATTTAAAGAGGCAACTTTAAGAATTTTTCCTTTCCTATCATATATGCCATCCACATCCTTAATTAAAATTAATTTTTCAGCTTTTAAAAGAGAAGCTATATAAGCTGATAAAGTATCTGAAGTGACATCCCAGGAAGGTTTAAAATCAGCTTTTATACAAATTTCATAAGGTAAAATTATTGGTAAAATACCTTCACAACTTAATTTTATGCATTTTCTTAATGATTTAACTGGTTGAGAATTTGGAATTAAACTTGCCAAAAAAAGCCCATATAAATCCATTGCTAAAATAGCCATTTCATGAGCTTTTAAAGCTGGAAGCTTAAAGGTTTCATCAAGAAATCTAACAACATCAGCGAATTCTCCTCCACCTGGAACAATTGTTAAACGCTTTTTTTTAGCTAACCTACCTAATTTAATGCATAATTTTTTAAGTTGAAAAGGTTTTTTAATTAAGCTTCCTCCAAGCTTTAACACAGCTTCCATTTTTTAATTTCACCCTCTAAAGCTTCAGCTCCCATAAGCGCTAAGCTAAATGCTGGAGCAGCTTTAGCTTCTGACACACCTATAAAATTTGATAATTCTCTCAAAGTTTTAAAACCTGCCTTTTCAAGAGCTTTCCAAGCTAAAATTTTTCCACCTAACCCAGCTACATAAGCTGGTTTAAATTTAAGAATTGGAAAATGCTTAACAACCCTTTTTAATCCCTTAACTATTTGTTCAATTTGAGCTTCATAAACATATTTGGCAATAGCTTTCACTTCATTAAATGTTAAAAGCTCTAAATCAGCGCATACAACCCTTGCTAATCTAGCTGCAGCCTCATTTAATGAAACACCTCTACCATCAGGGGTATCAACCGTATAATCATTTTGATTTATATTTTCAAGAATTAAATGAACATCTCCAGATTGAGCGAAAAACTCTGAAGAAACATTAACAAGTTTTCCTTTTACAGGAACTTTAGAAACTATAGTTGCAACATTAGTTCTTAAAACTCCTGTATAAACTAATTCTCCTAAAATAAGTTTTTCTAAATCGTTTTTTCCTTTAGCAGCAACATTCCCATTTAAAACAGGAATTATTGATGTTGTTGTGCTTCCCACATCAATAACTATGCAATCTTTACTTAATTTTGAAGCTAACCATCCTGTAGCAAACCAGTTGGCTGCAGCAACCTCTAAAGGCTTATTTTTAGCTTCCTCAATTGTTAAAAGCTCACCCTTCACATTTAAAACTTTCACTTCAATATTTGAAAAAACATTTTTTATAACATTAAGAATATGCAAAACTCCTTCTCTTTTAGAAAAATAAGCGTCTGAAAGCTCAGCTGTCATAGTTAAAGTTAACAAATCAATATTTGAAAAACTATTTTTTATTTGTTTTAAAGGTTTTTCTAAATTTTCTTTTCCCCTTTTCCAAATTGGAAAATACTCTGTTAAAACTTTAACATATTTTAAAATTTTATTTTCCGTTTCTATATATGCCGCTTTTATATTTGCTCCTCCAACATCTAAACCTAAAACTTTCACCATTTATAAACCGCCTTAACTTCATTGCTTATCTTTTTAATTAAATCAAAATATTTTTTTTCAGCTTCAAAAATGTTATTTGCCATCACAGCTATAAAACCATAACCTTCATTAAATTTTTTAAACCCACCTATAGGTGGAGTTAAAAACTCTTTTAAACATGTTGTTTTCCAAGTAAATTCTTTAGTAGTTAAATTTTTAAATAATGTTTTTCGGAAAAAGCATGAAGATTTAAAATTTAATTTAACTTCAGCATTTTCTCCCAAACTTGAAGCTATAATTAATTTTGCTAAATTAAATTTTGAAGTTTTGCTTAAACCTGCATAGGAAACAGTTAATCTAGGGTTAACTTCAATAATGTAAGGGCCATTTTTTGAAAGCATTAAGTCGACACCTATATAACCTTTTAAACCTTTAAAAGCTTTAACAGTTTTTTCAGCTGCTTTTAAAGCTTCAAACTTTAATTTATGATTAAAAGGTGTAAAACCGCCTAAATATTCTGAATTATTAAATTTTATAAATTGCCTATTTAAGGATAAAGCTTTCACTTTTAATCCATTTGAAATTAAAGAAACGCTTGCTGGAACACCTTTAATAAACTCTTGAATAATCACATTATTTTTAAGCAAGCTTAAAGCTTGTTTTAATTCTTTAAGGTTTTTAATTATTTTTAAACCTTCGCATCCACTGCTTAAACAAGGTTTAACAATTAATGGAAAATTTAAATCCNTTAAGCTTTCTTGATTAAAAATTCTAGGTGTATTCAAGCCTTTTTCTTTTAAAATAGCTGCTAAAGCTTTTTTATTTGAGGTTAACTTAACAGCTTCAATGCTTGAATTTAAATGTAAACCTTCAAGTTCCTCAAGAATTTTTGAAAGCATATTGTTTGTTTCAGGCGCTATTACATATGTGAAATCATGATTTTTAGCTATCCGNTTTAAAAAAAAGAAATTTAATTTTTCAACTTTAAAAACTTCAGCTTTAACATTAAAATAATCGATTAAATTTTTATTTAAAACCACCGAGGTTTTATATCCTGCTTTAATTAAATCTTTGGTTAAAGCTGAAAGCATTGTTAAACCTTCAGAAATAATGCTTAAATTAGCTTTTTCAATTTTAAATAAACCTGCTGAAGCAGCTTCAAAAACCAAAATTTTTAAATGCTTCAATTAAATAAACCCATAGCTTTTAAGATCGCTTAAAGAAATTAATTTTTCATGAAGTGCTGACGCTATTAAAGCGCCATNCACTCCTATACGCTTTAATTCTAAAAGATCATTTAGGTTTTTAATTCCTCCACCAGCATAAACCTTTAAATTAATTTCTCTCTTTATTTTTTCTAGAAGCGTTAAATCTAATCCTTTAAAGGATCCAACCTTAGCTATATCTATAATTAAACATTCTTTAAAACCAATTTTAGAAAAAACCTTTAAGCAATTTAAAGGGTTTAAATTTGAAAGCTCTTTTAAACGCGATAAAACAACACCATTTTTAAGATCTAAACTTAAAACAATATTGTTTAAATCAAATTTTTTAACAGCTTCCTTAGCTAATTNAAGGCTTGGCATAACTTCAGTAGCTAAAACAACTTTGTAAACCCCTGCATTTAAGCATTCTTCAATTTCATTTAATTTTTCTATACCGCAATCCAAAATTAAATTTATTAATTTGCTTACTTCATTGTAAAGCTTAAAATTTTTAGGTTTACCAGCTATAGCATCTAAATCAGCTAAATAAACTTCTTTAAAACCTATTTCCCTTAAATTTTTAATAAGCATTAACAAATTTGAAGATGGGCATAACCAACTTTCAAGAGGTTTATAATTTTCCCTCAAACCCATTTTAGCCCATACAACCAAACCATTTTTAATATCTGCAACTGGAATAACCTTCATTAAAGAAACCTCATATAAATTAAACTTTTATTTTAATTAAAGTAAAAAATGGAAAAGCTTTTTGAATTNAAGCAAACGATTTAACTATATTTAATTTCTTCATAAACAAGCTTGGAAGCCTTTAAATATTTTTTAATGAAGGTTACAGTTTCCTCTAAATTAAAATCTTTGCATGAATAAATATCGAGGGTAAAAAATTTGTATATGCTCCAAGTATATAAAGCTACTCCAGATTCAACCCAAGCCATAAAACCTCCTAAACCTTTATGAACATCACTTTTTTCTTCTGGAGAAAAAATTAAAGGTTCAGTTATAACATTCATTTTTAAAAAATCAGATAAATCCTTAAGAAATTTTTTAATAAACTCCTTATTTATATTAGCTTCATAAAACCCTTCTATAATAAGCCTTTTCCTAAATATTTGAGGCAAAAGATTTTTCAATCTTTTTTTCCTCCTTAAAAGTTTACTAACTATTTTTAATAATATTTAAAAAACCTTATATGTTTACTTTTTATATTTCAATTAATAGTGAATCATATGCGTAGAGAAGCTCAATTATGGTTGAAAGCTAGTTATGAAGATTTAGAAGATGCTAAAGATGCTTTATTAAGAAAAAGATGGTTTAGAGCAGCTTTTTTTGCTCAACAGGCTGTTGAAAAAATATTTAAGGCACTTTTTTTTGTTGTAAAAAGGGAGGAACCGCCAAAAATACATACGGTTACTGAACTTTACTTATTATTGAAAGAGCAAAACTTTTCTTTATCAAATGAACTTGAAGAAAAACTATATACTTTAAATAAGTATTATACAGTGACAAGATATCCTGATGCAGCTAATGGTTTACCAAGCGAATCTGTAGATAGGGAAGAAGCTGAAAAAGCTGTTAAAATCGCTGAAATGGTGATTAATGAATGCGAGAAAATATTGAAGCAATAATAAAAACGTTTATAGAAGGTTTATCTGAAAAAATAAAAGTTGATTTTGTTTATGTTTTTGGAAGCAGCGTTCGAGGGGATTGGCTTAAACATAGCGATATAGATGTTATAATTGTTTCTCAAGATTTTAAAAATTTACCTTTTATAAAAAGAATCGATATTATAGAGGAAATTCAATGGAGGAAAAAAATTAAACCTCATATAGAAGCCATACCATTAACATTAGAGGAGTTAAATGAAAAAATAGCATCTTCAGCAGTATTAATGAATGCTTCAAAATATTGGAAAAAATTTCAATAGAAAAATAAATTTTTCGAAATAAATATTTATTTAAACATTATTTATTAATTCTTTTTTCACTCTTAACAATGGAACACCAATTATAGTAGCTATAATTACTATGAAAATTCTTTCAAAAGGATAAACCCAAAATACAGCAGGCCATAAAACTGATTTAAAAACTTCAGGAGCCTTATTCATAAAACTACCATAAATTGTTTCCCAAAGCAATCCTCCAGTTAAATGCTGAGCCATCGTTCCTATTAAAGTTAATATTGAGACAGCTGCAACTTTAGCTTTCAAACTTTTATTTAACCAATCAGCAATTTTTAATTTAAATTGAAAAATAAGAATTATGAAGGCTATTAAATGAAGCCATGGAAAGAAAAATTGAGTTTTAAAATTAAAAAATTTAATTGGAACTGTTATGGCTGTATATGGATGAAGAAGAAATAAAGCAAAAAGCAAAGCGTTTAAACCTATAGGTAAAGCCATCCGCTTTTTAATTATTAAACCAACTATTAATGCGTTTATTAAGGCTGGAAGAAAATCAAACCCCATAAAAATTATTGGTTTACCAGCTGCTATAGCTAAAAATGTTCCAATTATAATGCTGAGACCACCTATAAATGGACCTAAAATTAAACCATATAAAGAGGCTAAAACATCAGCTAAAGCAAATGAGCCTCCTGAAACACCTATCATAGGGAATGTTGGGATCATTCTTAAAACAAAATATAAAGCTGAAAAAACAGCTATAAGCATTAAGATTTTTGTTTTATTCATTGTGTTGTTCAATTTTACCACTTAATGTAAAATATTACAATTCAACTTTNGCATAACCAGTATTTAAGGTTTACGGTAATGATTTTATAAGTTTAAAAGCCTTAAAATAAAGGTGAATCTTGAATATAGCTTTTACCTGTTTTTAACGCTATTTGAGCCTTCATAAGTTCAATGCCTAAATAAGCTGCATGATCCAATCTAGAAATTAAACCTTTGCTTATTGCTTCTCTACAAAGATTTATTGGATCTTTATCTTTAAAGGCAAAGTTAGGTTTACCATTTTTATAATTATAATGAACTAGCACAAGCTCTTTTGATTTTCTATCTATAAATATTTTAAAGCATCCTTTAGGATCATATATAAATTTATGCTTTCTTTTAACATGGATTGCTTTAATACCTNTAGGTTTCAATTCATCTTTAGCAGTTTTTTCCTTAAGAATTAAAAGGTCTATTCCTAAATCTTTAGGTGGGCCCCCTCTATCCTTAGCTAAAAGCATCATTTTTACAGCTGTAGAAAGCTCTTCAATGCAACCTTTAGTTTTATTGCTTGCCTCCGTAGTTAATATTATGCTTGCTTCAAGCTCAAAAGCTAAACCAGCNAAAAGCAAATTAAGGCTATGGGAATCAGCATCCATCAATTCAGTTACNTTTCCAGCTCCAAAAAGAATAGGTGTTTCAGGATTTCTTTTTATAAAATTCCAGTAAGCAATTAGGGAATCAATTAAGCTTGGGGTTAAAATTGGTTTTAAAACAGGATCAGCTATAATCCATTTAAAACCAAGCTCTCTTGCAAGTTGAATATTCTCTTCTAAAGCTTTAATTTTTTCTTCAACAGTTTCTGGAAAACGATTATTTTTTAAGGTTGGAGTAACAACTATTGGAGTGTTGCATGCAAATTTAGCATCTTTTAATGTTTCACCATTTAAGCTTAAAATTAAATCTACACCAGCTTTAACAGCTGCCTCAATTTCCTCTAAATCACCTGTATCAATGCTAACAGGTTTACTTACCGTTTTCTTTATTAATTTAATTAATTTTTCTGCTTTTTTAGGGTTTCCTCCTCCAGCAACCATTCCAACATCTATAATATCTGCACCTGAATTAGCATAGTAAACAGCTTTTTCTTTAACTTCTTTTTCATTTAAAATTGAAGCATCAACAATTTCAGCTAAAATTTTAGGTGGAAGCCTTCTAGAAATTAATATTTTGCTTTTCCCCTTTCCTATAGGAATAGCATTTTTTAAATCAATTGTTTTTTGAAATCTTTTATAAATAACGGTTAATTTTTTTAAAGCTTCCTTTTTAATTTGATCTTTAATAAAATCGCATGCAGGTCTAACCGTTGATAAAACAATTTTTTTCTCGTTAAGAAGCTTTAAAACTATAGGTAAATCTGCTGCATGCTTTGGTCCTTTAAAAGCTTTAACTTTAAGAGTATTAGAAATTATGGATGTATCTCCTTGAATTAACCCTGGAACAAGAATAACATCTATTTTTGAAAGATCATAATTTTTCAATGCTTTTACTATAAATTTTAATGGGATAAGTGCTGCTACATCTATTGGAAGCGTTAAAACTTGATAGTTCACACCGCTTTCAGCAGCATATTTTTCAACTTCCTGCTTAGCTAATTTACCTGTAACAATTAAAACATTCAATGTTAAATTTTTCACCTTAAAATTTTTATGATCGCCCCTTTATTATTAACATTTGAATAAAACACTTCCCCATCAATATTTTCTTCATCTTTAATAAAGCTTTTAATTGATTTAACTAATTTTTCAGCTTTATTTTTTCCTTTAACTAAACCATAAACGGATGGTCCCCATGAGCTTTGCCCAGCACCATATGCACCATTATCAAGCATTTTTTTAATGCATTTTTTAACTATTGGATGCATTAAACTTTTTTTTATGGGGCTTATATTTTGAAGTTCAGTTAAAGCTTCACCAAACTCCTTAATATTTAATTCTTTTAAGGCTGGAAGCATCTTCATAAGAATTAAACGGCTTATTTTTTCAGCTTCACTGCTTGGTGTTGGACATATAGCCTTAAAAGCTTCAACTTCTTTTTTTCCATAAAGCCCTTTAGGAAGATTTGGAATAGCAATTACAAAACCCCATTCTAAAGGAAAATCATATCTAATTATTATTGGTGGCGGTTTAGCTTTAGCTGCTCTAGATGGTAAAAAAGCTTTTTTTCCCCCTCTTTTTTTAAATGGATGTCCTCCATCAACTATAAAGCCTCCATATTGAAAAGCTGCTATACCTATTCCTGATGTTCCACCTCTACCCATAACTTCAGCTAAATATTTAACATCTGCTTTAATATTAAATAGTTTAGCTAAAGCTGAAGCTATTGAAAGCGAAAGTTGAGTTGAAGAACCTAAACCTACATGATTTGGAATAACTTTTTTAACATTAATTTTAAAACCTTCCTTAATATTCATAGCTTTAATAAATTTTTCAGTTAAACGCTTTACTTTATTAATCATTAATCCTTCAATAACAATTGATTCGTTTTTAGAAGCTTCTAAAATTACATTTGGATAGTTTAAAGCTACACCTATGCCTCCATCAATTCTTCCCAATTCACCGTTAAGATCTATAAGCGTAAAATGAAGCCTTGAAGGCGATTTAACATAAACTTTCACTTGCTTTATTCCTCCATTCTTCGCAATCCTTAATAATAGTTTTAACAAGCTTAGCATAATCTGTTTCAGGAGCTACTCTATCAATAAGATCCCTATAATAAAAGATTAATTGCATTAATTTTTCAGCTTCATTAAAGTTTTTTTCAAGAAAATATTTTTTTACTCTAGTAGCGTGAATTATACATTCTAAAACTGCGAATAATCCTCGGCAATAGGGTTGAATTTTTTCATTTCCCTTTTCAATTCTTATTATATTGCAGTCAATCTTCGCTCTATCTATTGATTCATTTAAAATCTTATTTACGGTAAATTCCATATAAAAAATTGAATTTTTAAGTTTTGGAGCATCCACATAGCTTGCTGGTTTAAAAAGGTTTAAGGGAAGTTTTCCTTGAGGGTTTTTCTCTTTAAAAGCTGTTAAATAAAATATTAATGGGTTTAAAGTGAAATTGGCAACACCGCATTTCGAATATGTTAAATGTTTAAGCAAAGAAGTTTGTTTAAAAGGTTTTATAAAAAAAGTTGATTCATTAATTATTGTGACACCCATAGGTGCTGCTGTAGGCTCCTTATCTTCATTATAAACTGAAATAATAGCTTCATAAATTTGATTTTTAATTAACTCAAATCTTTTAAGGTTCAACATTATTTCCTAAATCATATTTCTTCATTTGCTTTCTTAAGTATTTACTTTAAGAAATTAATGAAATAAAATGGTGAATCATATCAACAAATAATTTATGTTTATTCAAAATGTTTATATTAATTGTATACAAATTAGTAAATAGTGAAATGTTTATGAGTGTTACAATCAGCATTAGAATTCCTAAAGAACTTAAAAAACTTCTTGATGAACTCAATATAGAATGGTATAATAAAGTAAAAAAGTTTCTTGAAGAACTTGTTAATGAGGAATTAAAAAATAGAGTTTTAAAAGAAGCTGATGAAATTAGAGAATCAATAACAAAAAGAAAAACAACTTCTGCAGCTGAGCTTATACGCGAGGATAGAGAACATGCCCATTGAAGCTGTTCTTGATTCTTCAGCGATAGTTGCGCTTTATACACCAGAAGAGCATAGCGAATGGATAAAAGAAACAATTAGAAAATACAATAAGCTTCATATACTTGATTTAACACTTTACGAGGTTACAAATGCTTTATGGAAAAAATTCTATTTTTTAAAAGAGTTAAGC
>JGI24721J44947_10008565_pt1 | contig 13379 bp, 9 predicted proteins | sample YelNatPaOPGAMG01_FD_44947 | JGI IMG/M metagenome (IMG submission 44947)
TCTTGCTTCTCCTCCATTGCGGGTGTCATCGGCGGGAGGTGCTGGAGAAGCAGCAGCGCTTTCGCCGGTAGATCGAGCGAGATACGACGAAAGCATGGCAACTGGTCGAGCGTTTGTCTGTGACTGGAGCCCCTGGCACGGTTGGCTGCTAACCGGCGGCCTCGAGCAGGGCACCATTCGACTCTTTGACGCGGAACGCGAGATGTGTATCTGGAGCTGTATTGCCTCGTCGTATCGAGTGACGGCGGTAGCGCACCTGGGATCCAGCCTCTTCGCGGCAGGCTGTGCGGATGGTAGTGTCTACACATACGATACGCGCACGGGAGCGATTGAAACGGAACTCTTGGAGCACTCCAGTCCGGTTATATCCATTGCCGGTCGATGGAGTCCGACGCCCGCCCTGGTGACTGCCGCTGCCGCCGGTGACATTCGTGTCTGGCCCTTGGCCGCTGCCTCCAGTTCGGTGTGTGTGGTTGCTCATCGACGCGATCTGACGGCAGCAGCTGCGCATCAGGGGATGCCCTGGATCGCAACTGGTTGTGCAAGTCGCTGTATCAAACTCTTTGGCGAACAGGGTCAGTTGTTGCAGTTGATTCGGCACCATGATGGAGCCGAGAATCCTCGTATTGGTTCGATTAGTTGCCTCGAGTTCGCAGCGCAGGATCTGATGCTAGCAGCCGGAGATGTCGACTCGTCGGTGACACTGTACACCGCAAGCAGCAACTAGCTGGTACCGATGCAAACGTGTCTCTGGATGGATCTGGATCCTGGCTTGCTCTGTTCTGAAGCGCTGCTGTTTCAGCTCGTGTGACGCGGTGTAAGCGGGTGCTGGTCCTTGGAGATGACGCGTTGGAGGCTGTGGATCAGGGTCCAGAGCTGCTCTGGCATACTTTGCTGTCGGTGCCGTTGCCGCTGTTTTCCAGGTAACCAATGGATGCCCCTGATGTAGAAACCAGCAGCAGGTATAGTCGTAGGTTTGCTTCATTTGATACTGCTTCACGCGTTTGGCTCCCCCGTTGACTCGACCATGTCTCTGGGGAGGTCGCTTGCTCGCCTCACTTCATCATCATCCTCATCATCAACCAGTCTAGACTAGACCACGGGATTATCCGCGTGCAATACAGTCTGAAACTCGTTGTACCGCGTTCGGTTTTCTGGCGACAAGCATGCTGTTCGCTTGACGTTCCAGCGTTGCATCGGGTACCATGCCGTGCAACGACTTCATTACAGTGCTCACTCGCAAATGCGCACTTGCGGATTCCACCGCAACACAGACACTGGTCGCATCTCCTCGATGGATCGTTCAAATTGCTGCGTCGCGCACCGCAGGGACTCACTCACTGCATACGGCACTCGCGGCGCTGACCGCTGAGCGTACCACCACCACTGCTACTACTACTCCGATAGCGCAGCGCAAACTGCCGAACACAGAGCGCGATCAGATCCCGCTGTTCCGCACTGTTCGCTCGAAAGGCAAAGGTATGTTTCAGGGTGAGGCTGAACGCATGCGCATCCGTCTCATCGAGGGCGACTTTGATGAAGGACGTCCAAGACTTCTTCTCTTCCGTAATCCAGTGACCCTCGCGGGGGTCAAAGTCCTCCGTCGCATGATAAAGGGATTCAGTCCAAGGATCAGCGGCACCAGCACCAGCACCAGCACCGGATGCTTGGTACGACTGCGCCGGGCGCTGAACGCTCAGATAGCGCTTGTGGACGAGGATACAGCGTGGAGCGCCCGACGCCTCGTCGCGAACCAGAAAAGCAGCGCGACCTTCGAGCATCCACACCGAGAGGCGTTCCTCCATGGTCGGATCTACCTCGATTGGTGCAGTGAACGCTTGCAGCGCGGGTAGCCCCGCGGTTGCCTCGGTAACCGCGGCAAGTCGCATACCCACATCATCCGCTGTCGTTCGATAGCGATAGCCTTCAGCGCGGTAGGCGTATGGTGTAATGGACGCTGTTCGACGCGACAAATGATACCAGCGCACTCTTGGACCGGAACTCGATTCGAGACCGTTCATCACTGCTGTCAGCGTACGATTATTGAAACATTCACCCTGGATGACCAGACGGGCATCCGCTTGGATGCGATCACTGGGAATCTCGGTACGTTCGGAGCGCTCTGGTCGAGTACCCTGCGAATGTTCATGCAACGTTGCTGTTGCTGTTGCTGCTGCTGCTTCTGCTGCAGATGCTCCGCCTCGCGACAAGCTCCCTGCTACGGTTGGTGAGAGATGTTGTGAGGTTTCGTGTCCATGCGGCTGCGCTTGGCATCCTAGTTTGCGAGAAGGAGTTAGCGGCTCAATCTGGTCTTCGTGGAGCGTTTCGATGTCCTCGGGAACGCGTTCATCGCCGCGTCCACCGGGGGTGTCGGCAGCACGCCAGGCACTGAGCCCGGCAGACGATGTGGCTGGTTGCGCCTCTACAGCAGCGAGATCAAGCGGTGCGACCGTCTCTATCGGTTGTTTGCTCCAGCTCGATGCTAGCCTAGCAGCGGCTGGGCGTGCCCTTCGAACGGAAGCGCCGNTTTCCAGGCGTGTACTGCGAGAAGCTGACGGTGTCTGTGACAAGCGCATCTCACGAAGCGGCACGCCTGNGGCATCGTTCTCGGAAAGCTCGCGGGGATGCGTCCANGGCATCTCTGGTATTTGGGCGTTATTCTTCAAGGAGACGGATCCCGAGGTGCGTTCTGGGGAAACACCACTGGCAACCGCGCAGATGCTGAGGTCCGAAGTACCACCGGACGACCCTGGCACGGATTCCGGTACCGCAGGTTCAGCACCCGCACGTGAAACGATGCCTATCGGGTGTCGCTGTGCTGGTGCGGTGGCATCGGGACTTGCAGGTAACGCACTGGTAACGAGTGCTTGTTTTTGTGCACGCAAAACCTGAACCAAGTCTGCCTGGATCGCATTCTCCTCATCAAGGCCCTGGAGACGTTGCAGCTGTTGATCTCGCTGAGTTTTCAGCTTGTGAAACTCCTGCTCTCCTGCTTGAATTTCATTTTCTAAAGAAGAAAGCTCGGCAGCCAGACGTGTCCTCTCGCTTTCGCCGGCGGCAATCTGAGCAGTTCGTTCAGCGTTCTCTCGACGCAGTCGCTCGATCTCAGACTGAAGATGCTCCAGTCTTCGGCGCAGTGGTTCAGTCATTCGCGTGACCTGTTGCCAGGCACCAATACGCGTCTGGAGGAGTTCGCGTTCGCGCAGGTATCGTTGCCGCATAGCCTCGCGCTCGCTGAGCTGATGTAACAGCGCTCGTAGCGTTTCATCTTCGCGTGGATCCTCACCACCAGCTAGCTCTAAACGCTGCCGTGTCAGGTCCAAAACCTCTTCATACGCTGCATTGAGTCGCTCTAAAGCAGCGTTTGTATTCTGGAGGAGACAAAGCACCGAGCTCTCCAGAGCGCGTTTTGTTGTTGCCGCTGATCGTACAGAGCTTGTTCGACGCTGGTTCACTGCAACCTGCACTTGAGACAGACTTCGTTCCCGCTCCGTCAAAAGTTGTTCCAAGTTCGCTAGACGTGTACGCTCCGCGGCGATTTGGGGCTCCAGGGTTTCTACGCTCGGGTCGAGAAGGCGACTGGGCTCCGCGCTCGTCTCTGCTTCTGAGCGCAGCGGCGGATGCTTCAAGGAAGCGTCCCAGCTTGCATCCATGCAACTTGTGGCTGTCGTTGCCTATCGTCTATTCTTCTACTCTCAAATTGATGTGGCAAAGCGTGCCAGTAGCCGCAAGTCGCGCAGCACCACAGAAACCTATCAGAAGGAGAAAAANGCTTCAGCCCGCCGGCGAGATACCGACACGGCAGTCGTACCCGCAGCAGGGCAACGCGTAACGGTCGCTTCTTGTTTGGCGTTCGGCATTCGCTGAGCGAGGGAGCTCCACGGAGACTAGGCTGGCGGTGTGTAAACAAGTTTTATAGGATGTTTGTTAGTGGTTGCAAGTTTTGGTGGTGTTCCTTGACGGATGCGCGCGCCAGGTCAACAACAGAGTGGTCGATGCCGGTGCGCTGGCGAGCGTCTACGTCGGAGCGGACCCGCAGCCGCACCTCAGCCGGGGACCTGAATGCTATAGAGCGACGACGCTTTTTCACCCCTGTGTGGTCTTTTAGGACAGCTGTTACCTCGTGTATGGCTTTGGACGAAACAACACCTACCCAGAGGGAACGACGCGAGAGCAGCGGAGCGCATCGACTGGACGGCTGGTTTGCGCTGCGGAAACGGGTACTGCCTCGGGACACGGACTACGCTGGTGTGGTATGGCACGGTCGTTACGTGGACTGGTTAGAGGAGGCGCGAGTGGAGTTTCTAGCTGCGCGCGGCTTTACATACGAACAGCTGGTGCGGGAGTGTCAGTGCGAAACACCTGTGATTCAGCTGTCGCTGAGCTACAAACGGCCAGTGCGGTTTGGTGAAGTCGCCGACGTTCTTCTCCGAGTCTGCCCGAGACAGCGAACGAGTGTGCGTATTATTTTCGAGTGCCGCATCGTTGCGGCAGCGGCGACAGTTGTCTTACCTGAAAACGAACAAACGCCTGTCGGCACCGTTTATGTTGACGGACGCGTCGAACTGACGATCGTGGATCGCAACACCGGGCGGGTATTACGGAAACTCCCGCCCCAGCTGGAGAAGTCGCTTTACGGCTAGGTGCTGTGGCTGTCCTGCGCGTGTACTGGCTCTGGGTGCGTTTCTTCCGTGTTTCCGGGACAGGACGCCGTGGAAGATACATCCATGAACATTCGTTTGAGGCAATGCGCGAAGCAGACCGGTTCTTTCGCCTGCTATACAAGCTGCCTCGAACACAGATGCATGGTATTGCTGGCAACGCAAATGCATTGCGAGAACGTTTGTATTCCGTGCTCGAGGATGGGCGAGATGTCCACGTTCACAGCAGTCCGGGTTGTTTCTGGTGCAGCTTTCCATGCGCACGCTTGTGCGGGACTCGAAGTGTACCCTGTATTTTCTATATTATCCAAATAATTGTCAGCCTGCTCTGGTGTAGCTGGCACGGAGACGTGTTCTGCTCTGCACTCGAGGCTGTTGCGATCATCTCCAATGAAATATTCGAGATCCTACGTGCTTGCTTCAGATGGCGCGCGGATAATGCACTACGGAAAAAAAAAGTCACGGTTTTATACCATGCGCATCGTGGTGTAGAAGCAAGTGCTTGGTGCACGTTTTTGCGCACACGCGTTTGCCGCTGGATAGTCATAGGACAAGTGTGGGCGAGCCCCAGCGCATGCGATATTCCTCTCATTATGATCCTTCACGTCGACGGTGCTTCACCTCTAGGTGCACGTCATCAAATGCGTTTTCGCGGTATATAGGAGATGCATTCGAAGTGCGTTCATTTGAACAAATAAAAAATCCAGGGGAAAGGGAAACGCATAAAAGTTAGGGAACCTGGAGGGCCGGTGTCGTTGGGTCCCACAAAAAACACGAATAAAATCCCCGTCTCGTGGACGATGGAGAGACGAAGAGCGGAGATAGGCGGGGAAAGGGCATTCGCCTGACGGGACGATGACGAGACTGTGGTGGCCTAGAGGGCACGAGCTCCAGCAATTCTTGTATTGATGAGTTCCGCCAGATGCAATAAAAGTACGGCGTTCGTGAACGGAGAATTCAACGCCTCCATCAATACAAGATGATGTGCGGTGCCGAAGACGAGACCCGGGGAGCTAACACGAGCTACCTTTATGGGGCAGCCTCTCAGGCTCGTACTCTGCCTGGATAAACGGAAACCAGGAGCAGTCGGCCGGTCAAAAAAGGCCGGGAGGCGTCTGTGCATGGGTATGTACTTACGCTCCGTGGTCGTGGGACATTTTTTGTTTCATTGACATGTACATATTCTAAGAACTGTGAGTTCCGGAACACCTGTACTATCACACTCTTATGTTTTTGTTTGATTTTCTGCAGGTATGCAAAGAAAGGGTTTGTATCCTGTAAATTGGAGAAATGTTGCGTCAAATCCTGGTGCTGGCACTGCTTGCTTGGGAAGAGCAGCTCAAGTCGTAAATGCAAGTCCTTCTCCGGTGAGGAGGTGGATGAACCATCGTTCNTATTGCGTTTGCCCGAAACGTCTTGCACCCAAAACATAACTTCATCACGGCTATTTTCACGATCTTCGTATCGTCAATCCACTCCACTCCATATGCTCTATTAGAGAGGCGATCAAGCAAGCCGTAGGATGCGAGAATTCCGCCTCATTGACACCAACGGTCGTGAAGCGACATGGATGGACGAGGTACAAAGCGCGAGTATGCGCTAAAAAACGCCGAGCGCTCGACAACACACTCTCGATTTCGAAGTGAAACACAAACTCGGACTATAGAAGAGACTTTCGCTCATAGAGGAAGAAATGGTAGACCTATATAGGTTCTCAAAGAGTGAGGGTAAATCGGTGTTCGTAAAGAAGGGACAAGCGAGTATTCCGACAAAATCTGCGCTGAAGGCGATGCTACCTTGTGGTCGCCTAGGTCACCAGAACGGACGGGTTCGTCAGTATTTCATCCTCCGTCAAAGCAAATTTCAAGGATTCTCCATCTGACATTCTTCTGTCCCGGTCGTAGACGATGACGCTTTCCGTCACACAAAAAAGCAGTGACGGAGTACGCAGTTGAGATTGTCGTTGAGCTCGTGCTCGTGCCGGCCTAGGCTGCCTGGTTCAACCCAGTCGATGGCGTCTTATCTGATGTAAAACTCTGTATTTACGTTTACGGGCCCATAGACGGGTCGTTCGCATCAGCGACACCGTTCTCTGACAAACTGTTCCTCGACAAGTCGTTCTCTACTTTCATCGGCACTCCACTAATGTGATGCTCCTCTGTTCTTGCGCTTGAGCGAGTGAACAGGTGTGCTACAGTTCGTGAGGATTCTCGCGGTGGAAAGGTGACGAAAAAGTGCTTAAATGATGATCGATGCGCTCATGGAAAAGGCGAATTCGAGCCCCACAGTCCACCCGGTACGAGTGCAACACGTAAAAAAGTAGGTATATCGAGTATAGCGAGCATATTCGCGCCGTCCAGTCTGATAAAGAACAAGGAGAAGGAACGCCAGACTAAGAGGAAGAAAATTCCCCCAGAAAGTCGACGAGGGACCATAACGTAAAACCGTCGAAGAGGGACAATCTGCCTGAAACGATGATCAGGTGCTTCGCTTTGAACCACGCCGTCGGGAAGAATTTTCCGAAACGCAAGTTTCAGGAAATCGTTAGGTGTTGCATAGCTTCTTCCAAGAACCGGGTTTCGCTCACGTTGCCCTCGAGTTTCAAGCACTTGGTTACGCAAATGTTTGTACGGGTCCCAGACGCACTGCTGCTAGATATCCACATTCCTCTGGAATTTTTCGATCAAACCCGAGTACGACCATATACCTGATACTCAGGACAGAAGATGAAATGCGGCCAGATCGTAGTATCCACGCTTTGCATACTCGCGTTCCAGAATGCCTTGATGCTTCGCCACTCCTAGGCACTGATCGGAGCATCCACAGCACAGGTACGAACCTGAGTCTACCAATCTCAAAAACCGTGTGCGTGCCAATGCCGAGCGTTTCATGGGGCACCTCCTATGGGCGTTGTGCGCTCACCGCACTGGTCCAGAAAAACGGGTACTTACGGTAGGAATTCTCGGGATACGCGTGCGAGAAAAAAACGAATCCTTGGCGGCGGAAGCGATCCAGGCGGTCAGGCGCTCGGACTCGATGTCGCATTGATCGCGAGATTCGCTTCAGATCGCCCGAGCTCATTGCGTAGCTCTGGGCCTCAGACCGGAGCACATCGTATCCAAATGATGCTGGAAACGTGACCCATGCAGCGCTTTCATCTTGCGCATCTATGTGTTCCAGAATAGAGCCCTCTAGCGCAAAGCGAATCGTCTTTACGAATACGTCCGCGATAGCCTCCCCGAAGATCTATCCAAAGGTGTCCCGACTGGTCTGATCGATGTCCATCATTTCCTAGAAGAAGCTTCTGTTCTGTAAAGGATTTCTGAATCAGTGAGCTACGGCTGGTCTCTGCGAGCGACTCTGAAGCAAGCGAACAACTTGGCGAAGAGCATTGGCAGAGCGCGTCCAAGAGCTCTCGTTTACGGGGAGGAAATGAGACGCAATTTACAGTGACGATCGATATAGACGGCGTATCAAGCAGCATGAACTGGTAGAAACGTTTATCTGCGTCGATCAACGAGGCTCATTTCCAGTCTTTCTAGACAGATGACGAGAATGATTCTATGGTGTGTATGGATGCAGTGCTGGAGGTTTCCAGGTCCATCGCAACCCCTCCAAGTCAAGAGGATAGAGTCAAAGATTCCAACGGGTAGCAGATGAAGCTGCTCAATTTTTCAAAATGCTCTGTATGCTAGGGAGTCGGACGTGATGGACACCAGCAGACACACCAGCAAATAGAATGACGGCTGCAGGGCCCATGTCGAAGCTCCAACCACCATACCGAGTAGAGGCGCATCCTTGATACGCCTCGTTCAGAGCGTACATGAGCGTCCAAATGATGCGTGCGGACGACCATTCGCAGGTGTATGTGACACCGCGCTGGATCGCCGACAGTGTTGTTTTTTTGCTGAAGCCAGCATCGTCCTTTGGTCAATTTTTTTCCAACGAGTTCGAATACGGAATACCCGATATGTCGCATGGTTTCATGGCGGCCAATGGCACTAAACGTGCCGTACACCACAAATACCTCATTCCTGCACCTTCGACGAGCGTGTCCAACGAGCGCATCAATCGGATCTGTTGGATACCTATCGATGCATTCGGAATGGCGTACGCGTATCATGAGCACGGGCACACGCTGGACCCGGTACAGAGGGAGAAGCAAGTGTAATAGACGCATATGCACGAGGTGGTGTCCGGGAAGCGGACCGTCCTTCACCTGGCGAGGAAATCCATGGAATGTGAGACTCGCTCTGGTTTGATGCCAGCAGCGGCTATCCGCGGAATCAGTCTCTGCACCGAGACTTGAACGCCTCGATCAACGTTCGNAAGTGTCTTGGGCTCCTCGACTTCGAGCGGTTTTGTCGAGCGAACATTCGACGGAATCCTTTCGTACTCAACAGGGGCTTGTGCTCCTATGCAGAAGCGTTGCGATTCGAGAAATCAGTGGCCGAGAGAGAGGGCATCGGGTTCTCCTAAGCGCCACGGCACTGGCATGGTACGGTGCAGCAATCAACAAGTCCGAAACGCCGCCTCAGTTCACGGGGAACGCTTTTCGTGGGCTAAAATATCCGGGTTACGCCTTGCACTCCTAGATGCGGATCGTTACCATGACAGAAATTGCATCCAGAGGCGCGTATGCCTCTGATATGACCGCCACGTCCTCGTCATGATACACGCTCGCGCAGACACTCGAGTCGACACTGCTTCATGCGGCCCTAGGATTGGCTTCCTTCTGCTTGACGTGATCAAGTGCGCGGGAGCAATTACATCCTGACGCCTTTTAACGATGAAAGAGTCGCACCATGCAGTGCGCAGTTGCTCCGTGTTGTTCCAGGCAAGGGTTCTCTCGAGTTCCCAGTGTCCATACAACGTCCAGTACAACTGCTGCAGCGAGCTCTGTGTGTTCGAAGCACTGTCGTGGGCACTTGCGACGTCTACCTCGTTGGGCACGGCTCCACCGTACCCACACCGCACTACGAAACGCGTTTCATTTTTCCTCGGACACTGTCTTGACCAGTCGCTAGATCCACCTCTAATCTTTACACTTGAAACCAGTCTTTAGTCCTGGCATGGAGCGACCCCACTTTGCCCCTCGACGTCCAGGAAGCGTCTCGTGTGAGCAGAGCCTCAGCGGAGCGCGGCGTCAGCGGCCCGCAACTAGAAACGCCTGCCCCAGTCAAGCGTCGACGCAGCGTTTTTTCTTTGAAGCGCTGCTTTGCGGTGTTCGTTTCACGAAACGTTCCGACAGCAATGTTCGGCATAGTTCGGGTCGCTTTCTCAATTCACACGAGCGCCAGCTTCAAGGCCGGTAGCAGTGCTTTCAAGTCGCACAACTGCACCGACGTTCGTTTCCAGCACANGCCGCTGCCTCGGGCAGCGGTTGCTCGGCGTCGGCTATGGCGTTCGCCTCTGGTACTGTGCGATCANAGGCGTAAAGACGCTTCGTCGAAGGCGGAGACTTTCGGAAGCGCAAATTCAAATGAAAGCACAACGAACGCTGACGCAACCGTGAACCTCGAACGAGGTCAGAGTGCAGAGGCAGCAAACCCGGGGGTGCCAACGTCCGGCGGACCGCGGCGACGTTCCCCGTTTGAGGACTTGGTCGACGGAGCTTCCGATGGTTTCGGGGGACCCACATCCCCAGGGCTTCCTCGACGACGCTCCAACCTATCCGAGCAGAACGAGAGGATTCGAGCACTCCTGGGCCTCGAGAAACGTGACACCTCGGAGCGTACCCAGCAGCGGCCAGCGGCGCCCGTTCCCGAGCGCCCAGCAACCACGGTGACGAGCACGGAGAACGCACCAGGCCTGATCGACCTAACAGGGGACGGTGGTGTGCTCCGCGAGTTGCTCTCCCGAGGGGCACCAGAGAAAGCGGCGAACAAACAGACGCCGGTGCAAAGTACGTCGGGCAGTCGCCTTCGGGTGCACTATGTTGGCAAACTAGCGGAGACTGGCCAGATATTCGATGCATCTCGCGAGCGACAGGAACCTTTTGAGTTTATCCTGGGTGAAGGGAGTGTGATTAAGGGTTGGGAGGCCGGTCTGGTTGGTCTAGCGGCCGGCGATGTCGTGCGTCTGGTATGTGCTCCCGCTTATGCCTATGGACTGCGCGGAGTGCCGCCGGTGATCCCGCCTCGCGCGAAACTTGAGTTCGAGGTTGAGGTGCTGGAGGTGTTACCGGCCGCACCGGGCAACAGCGAAGCCCAGAGCAAATCATCTTTGCGTGCTCTCGACGAAGATGACGTTCCACGTACCCCAGAAGATATTTCTCGCGCCTATATCAAACGTCTCGAGGAGCGCGCCGCGAATCCAAAGAAGGAATCGAAATGGTTTATCATCTCGCCTTTTGCGAGTGCGACTGGAGAGCGACCGCCGTGGTGGTTGAATCCTAACATCACTTTCCTGATCATATTTTCCGTGCTCGGTCTGGCGACGTATGCCGTATATGTGTCGGGTGGCATTCGTCAGGGGTTTCCGCCCTCGTAGGGGGCAAGCCACGGCCGCCCAGGTGCAGACACACACACACTGGGGCGCGCTTACGCTGTATGCTTATAGAGACGTTGAGCGGCAGACATCGCAGCACCTTGGTGCTGCTTTGGTGACGAGTCGAATGCTACAAACGCGAATACTGGCGAGCATGATAGCGGTGGTCTCGTCGACAACGGAAAAAGAGCGGCTCTTGGGAGCATTCATGATCCTCAGGTAATCGACTTGGAGGAGGGCGCAAAAGTCGTTGCGGGTGCCTAGGGTACCGAATCCTGAACCCGAGCGCAATCCGCAAGCGCTACAAGGGCTCGTTCGTTCGTTGGTTCGTTCGTTCGGAGTATTCGAGAAGCAAATGCGTTCCTAGCATTCGTCTCCTGGCATAAATTGGCATCAATGTATAGAGAAACGGTACCCATGCGCTAAGCAAGGGGCAGGACACACGGCTCCGTGGGACGCATTTGTATCGACACATGGTCCCTTGTCATGGTTGACGCAGGCGTTTCCGGGTGCTCGTCTCATACCGCAGCCCGACGCGTTGCCATCCCTTCTGTCTATCCATTGGGATCCGCGCTTTCGATGGACGCAAGTCATGGGCTTTGGGGCATTTGACAGGAAACATAGGCCTAAGGTGAAGTTTTCTAGCGTACAACAGCGCCCTGCGGACCGCTTGCAATCTTGTGCATTGCACTGCATTGCACTGCACTGCGCATACGCATCCATCACGACTCAGGTTTTTCTCGGCAAACCGTTCCTTTCCGCAGCAAAACCAACGCAGCACCCCCTGTAGGCGCCAACACCAACCTCAACATCAAGAGATGCACCATTAGCTGTCACTTCGCCTTGGGATACCTCATTCGCGCTGCAGCGCGCGACGTTGTTCCAAAGTAGCCGATGCCGCAGCCGCAAACCCCATAGTTGTTTCCAGTGACGCTCAGATCGCCTTGGTGGTCCGATGACGGCGCCTACAGCCTTTTCAAACACTGGCCACGATGAGTCTATTGTACAGCTCGCAAAGAAACGGCACGTCGATCAGATATTCTCACATTCCGGATGCGTTCCCTCGATGGCGATCCCGTTCATTTTGCAGCGCTCTCGAATAATCATTTCTGCGAGAATCATATCTTCCGGGGTCGTGATTTTGATATTCGCGTATTCGCCCATAGTAATTTTCACAGGATAATGCTTGTCGTCGAGCAACTCCACGACGCTCACGTCGTCTGTTACGCGTAGGCCCCGGCGCATGGCGTTCTCGAAGCCCTGACGCAGGAGACGAGCCCGAACCACTTGTGGTGTTTGGATCTCCCACAACCTGCTGCGATCGATAGTCCGCCTGACAAACTGTCCATCCTCGCTCTCCTTAATCGTCGCTTTCACTGGCACGCCAATTGCTGCGGCCCCGTAGATCGAGGCGTCCCGCAGGCACGACCGTATGCAGGAGCGTGAAACAAGTGGTCGCGCCGCGTCGTGAACACACACGAGGATGTCGTCTGTTTCATCTTTTTCACGATCCACCGTATCTGGGACGAGGGCGAGTCCAGAGCGAACTGAGTCTTGCCGCTCTAAGCCCGGGTCCGCGAATAAAATCCGCTTGTCGCGCAAAACATAGTTTCCAAAATACGCTTCACGATATCGTTTTTCAACGACGATAATTATCTGAGTCACCTCGGGCAAGCCCAGAAAGAGCAACAGAGAACGTTCGGATACAGTCTTGCCACAGAGCTGCAGAAACTGCTTTGGCCGGTCGGCACGCATGCGGCTGCCCAGGCCCCCNGCCAGCAGAATCACCGACACCGGCTGCCGAACCGGCGGCGGCACCAATCCGTTTCCCAAGTCATCCATCGGCCCGAACGCCGGCAGTATAGACTCTCCATTTTCTAGAAGAGTCATAAACTGCAGACGCTCGCTTGTAAAGTTCCGACGCCGAACAGATCCAACCTGGGTGCACCAGCCTCGCCGTGGTGGCCGTGAGCGCCGCTCTGCGAACGCGCCACTGCTCACTGCGGACGTTGCCACTGAGGCGCGACAACTGCAACGCCCGGGAGCTCTAACTGGTGCCTGCAGACCGTGTACTACGAAGTTCAACGGTGTCATCAACGTAACTTGTGAAATGTGGAGCTTTTCGTCGGTCAAGTCCCCGAGGGAACCCGCGGGACCTCTACCTAACAGCCGGAGCGTGCGTGGCGCATTAATGAGTGCGCTCCGCCGGTCGGAGCGCGCGCGCACGCG
>JGI24721J44947_10008579_pt1 | contig 13361 bp, 18 predicted proteins | sample YelNatPaOPGAMG01_FD_44947 | JGI IMG/M metagenome (IMG submission 44947)
GGGGGAAAACGAAGCAGTCTCAGAGAAGGTTCGAAAAACCTGGCGTTGGTCACAGTGGGAAGTGACCCAGATTTACTGCGTACGCGATAGTAAGTAGACATGTTCCAGTTTAGGTCGATAAGGGTGTAAGGCACAGATACAGCGAATCTCGTGGAATACTACATGCGAAGGGCACCGCCTAGCGTACGCATGAGCTGCGCGTTGTACCCAAAACTGCAAAAGATTGCTCGCATGACTCAGATGCAGGTGCCTTGTCGGTAGGAAGTGCACATACGCGGCGTGCATGCGTCTCTTCTTGTCGTTGGCACGCTGCCAATGGCGGCTCTTGCATCACTGAGCACCTTCGACAGTTCGCTCGTACACGTCGTGCCCGAATAGAAATCTCGAAGCGCGAGGAGGACACGGTTCGGTGGTCGCTTTGAGGCGTGCACCGAGCGCCGCACCACAGCTGAACGCTGGCTTATGAGTGCGTCGCAGTGGACGCATCGCCGAAACGCTTTCGCGTCAACGGAATACCAGCTGCTCGGAGTACTCTCCGCATCTGGGTCGAAAGACCAAGCTCCTCCAGAGCTATCGCCCGTACCCAGCGACCTTGATCTCCATCATCCAGAAAGCATGGATTACCTGTAACTTCCACCCGAAACACCTGAATATCCTGCCGAATATGCGTGAAGAGGTGCCGCACCATCTTTGGTATCGGGGTGATGGATACAACACTCAGCTTAAACGATTTCTGGGAATTGAGCGCTGCAGCAAGTTGTCTGAACACTTCCGATCCGGCCGCGCTCACCCCGCCATCTTTCTCTTCCGGTTCGATGAATCCTTGCTGCGCTAGCGGATGCGGGTCAGCATGGGGCAGGCGCTCCACCACGATGTTCGGTACCTCCCAGAGGCCACCAAGCAGGCCGTGCGAGGCGCGGCGTCTGACGTAATACAATGTCTCTGTGCTGTCTGACGCGGCATGAGGAGCAACAGAAGCGACCAACACGAAAGCTAAAAGCAGTTCTTGGCGAGCTCTGACGCGCGGCATATGACGTTGCAATTTCAGTTTTCCCTCGGAGATTTCCGCAACACCATAGGGCGTACTCTGCCGAACCGAAATGGGAAGCGCGGCCGCCCTGCAAAACTTCTGAACTGGGCACACCGCACATGCCTCTTCTGTTACCTGTGCCGTGCACAGAGATCTCCCGAGGTCGAAAACAGCCTGGTTCCAGTCCCCTGGCCGGTTTGCATCCACGAGCTCCGAAGCTACCGCTGCTAGGAGGCGCTTTCCATCTCCTTTCCACACGTTCGTGCAGCACATGCCAGCAAGGCGCGATACGACTCTCGTTGCGTTGCCATCGATTGCGGGAACCACTGCCCCGAACGCTATCGAGGCGATGGCGCTGGCAGTGTACACCCCAATACCTGGAACTTGTTCCAGATCCCGGACGGATGCGGGTATTTTGCCACGGTTTTGTGCTACGATCCACTTGGCACCGGCGTGCAGCATCCGAGCACGGCGGTAGTATCCGAGGCCGGCCCACTGCTGCAACACCTCTTCCTCGGTAGCCGCAGCGAGCGCCTCAACGGTCGGAAAGCGTCGCATCCACTCCATGAAATACTTCTCTACTGTCTTGACTCGAGTCTGCTGAAGCATCACTTCACTGACGTAGACTTGGTAGGGATCGGGACGACCGCCCCGTTGGCGCCACGGTAACTGTAGCGCCTGGCTGTCGTACCAGCGCAAAAGTGCGCCCCGTAGCTGAGCAAGCTCTTCGAGGTCCCAAAGTCTCAGCTTTTCCGTAGCGAGGTGCTGGTGTCGAGCACTGCCACGCTTCGTGTGCGAGTTGAGCTGAACGTTGCGCTCTTTCATGTGAGCTGGAACGGCTACCTTCTTGTGGCACAAGTTTGGTTTCAGAATGGACCCGCTTCGTCTAAGCGCACACACACTATAGGCCATCAGACACGTAAGAATCTATACCAGTCTCATTGCGAGTGATTCTAGTTGCTGGTCGTGGGGCACTAGCTGCAGACCCCGTGAAGCGCGTGCTCAAAGCTGCTGCGTTTGCCGTAGAGCGTTGGCCGTAAACGTTCCAGTGAGGAAACATTTCTGGTCTGCGCAACGTGGCAAACGACGTGTGCTTTGCAGCGTGGGAAAGGGAGCCCTTTTTTCTTTGGTTCGTCAGGTGCTTGATCACCACAATCGTTCGTCTTTCGCGTCGCGGTGGTGGATTCATTTGGTCCGAGCGTTCGTACTGCACACACCGGCCATACCTGTTGTCGTCGCCACGAGCGAGAGGACACGGCCAACCGGGACTTTTGTTGGGGAAAGGGCACAAGTGGAGGCCTCCTTCTACCCTTATAGGAAGCAGGTTGCGGTGCTTCGGACCAATCGACTTGTGGTGTACAACCTGGGTTGCAGAGAGGGTGCTTTCTCGCTGCACAGCTAAGCAGTGCGGCGCTCAAACGAGGCGGGCAGCGTTCGCCGCAGCGGCAACGGCAGCGTCGCGGGGTGGCAGGCTCCGGACACGGCTCAGAGCGCGTAATGGAGCCAGGCTCACCAGCGGGCGCGGGTGCTGAAGCCCCGGCTTTTTACAGTGAGCGCAAGCTCTCTAGAAAGCAGCTCAAGAAACTTGCAAAAGCTGAGCGAGAGTATGAGGAAGAGCGTCGCAAAGAACTAGAGGCTGCTCAGGCTGTGGATACCGCTCAAAAACGCGAGCTCGCTCGTATTGAGTCGATTCTCCGGACCCATGCTTTACGAATGGAGTACGTGGAACCCGATGGTCACTGCCTCTTCCGAGCACTCGTTCGGCAACTTCGCCCTCTCATTCAGTCGGGACTTTTCGACACATACTTCCCTGCGGCGGATACAGAGACGCGCAGCGCTCTCTTGACCTGGAGCACGATTCCTGATGAAATGGAGGCGGTTTGGTTGTTGCGGAAGACGCTGGCCTCGTTCATTCGTCGTCGGGGAACCGAGTTTTTCCCCTTCATCGTCGGTGAGTTGGATCCCCAAGGAACGCTTCTCGACGCTATTGACGATCCAGCAGAGCGTGTCGCGCAGTACTGCGCTCGACTCGAGGATGGAACGCTCTGGGGAGGCCAGCCCGAACTCCAAGCGGTCGCGCTCGCCCTCCGGTGTCGCGTTTTCGTCTTTGCCGACCCAGAGATTCTACCCAATGGGATGCTCGTCATGGGGGCCGATGACGCATCCACAGACACTGGGGCAGAATCCGTGACAGCGCTTCGGGTATCCTTCCACAAGCAATTCTTCTCTCTAGGCGAGCATTACCATGCGGTGGTTCCAGCGGATGACTCCCGCGGCGACGCCCGGGATCCCAGGATATCAGCATCGTGAACCGAGCATTGCAAACTCTGAATGCCTCGGGAAGGATGCGGATATCACGGGTTTCTGGCGGACGGTCTTCCCATCAGCAGAGCATTCTGCAGCGACTTTCGCTCATGAGCCTCTGGATAGAACGATGCGCGTCACCCTTGCTCGATCAAGATGCAGAGCGAGAGCGCTTTTTCAGCGTACTACCGAGAGATCGCCACGTCAGCGAGTAAGTTTGTAGCCCGGATAGCACTGGAAAGCAGCCTCCATGCTACTCGCGTACGTCGTGCGCTAGCCGTTAGGGTGGGTATCCTGGACCGTTCCGTACGCTATGTGCAAGCGGTACGACGCAGGTCACAAGTGTGTCCTCGTCGCGAAAAAACATTCAACTGCGCTGCTCCTCTGATGTTGTTTGAAGAACGCGCCCTCGCAGTTGCAGAGAACGCCAGGTTTGTTCGATCATGCAGAGAGCTGCCTCGAACTCGACCGTCGAACGAAATTCCCCAAAAATATAGCTTTGATCCTCACTGGTTACGAGTCGCAGGTTCATCCCCTTTCCCCGTTGTACTTTTGTCACGTCTTGCAGCGCAAGCAGGAGACGGATCGGCTCGTGTCGAATGAAGCTCGGACGAATATCGGTCTCGTAGGACGTTTCGTCAAACATGCGAGCAGCATCCATACTACTGAGGAAAGCCACATGCGTTTTTGTGATAAACAGACGTCCTGGTAGAAGGTAACGACGCTCCGGTGTGAGATCGTTGTGACTACAACGATAACGCTGAACAAGCGCTACGCGAAAAGCATCGACAACTCGTTGGGCTCGGGTTGTGTCATGTTCGGCATCAGGCGCGCCCTCTGGACCGCCTGTGTCTCGTTGCTCCGAAGCTCCTAATTCCCGGCTTTCTTTCTGGGCAAAATATCGCTCAAAGAGCTTCTGGAAACATGCTGGATCGTTGCTCTCGAGGAGTGCAGCGAACGCAGCATCCGCGTCGACAACATCAGAAGAGGCCACTGAGTTTTTTGACTCTCTTGCGGGTTCCAAGAAGCGATATCCTGATTCGTCTAAGTTCATATGCGCGGAAACGAAGTTTGAGAAGGAGCGCCACGAGTCCAGCAGGCTGCCAGAAGCGGCCTCACCGGGGTCGGGCGGTTTATGCTCACCGCGTTGCTCGCTCGAGACACTCTCACTTGCTGAATGCTGCTCCTCATAAAGCGTGCCAACAAGCGTACTGAGCTTGCTCAAGCGTTTCCGCAACTCCAAGGAGGCGTGTTCTAACGTCTCTTGCGCTTTACGGGCGGCGTCCTCGAGTCGCTGGTTCAGCTCCGCTTTCGACGTGGCCGAGTTTGTACTGGAGTCGACTGCTGGCACGACACTTGTCAGGTGCTGAATCGCTTCCTGTTCTTCAGTATCTTCAGCGGACTTGAGTGCCTCTGCGTCCGACGGTGCTGACGACGTCATGTTCGGGTAAGAAAACCCGTTCGCGTAACCTGTTCCTCGAGCCGCCAGCAACGCTCGTAAGCCGGTACACCCGGGAGCACTGAATTTCGGAATGCCTGCACCGGCACACCCGTTTTTATTTTGTTTGTTTTTCTTGCAGGTATTCAACATAAGCGGTTTATTGTGTGGATTGAGGCAAAGTTGCTGGGAGAATTTATGCTAGCGTTCATAGCTTGTGAACAACCGTCTTACTTGGACGAAGTCAGTCGAGATTCGGTCAGCAGCTGAATGAACCAATCCACCACCAGTACGTATTCTGAACATCGTGCATCCAAAACAGCACAAGTCAAACGCTATCAAGATGCATATATCCTGGTGAATCCGTCATGCTACGTACATTGTTTGCGCAATATTATCAAAGACGCTACAGAAAGTAACTTATCCGTGCCTTTGATACAAACGTGGATGAAGAGATACGGATGGACAGCGGAAAGCCCGCGCTGCGATTCGAGACGCTCGCGCACCCAATCACGGACAATCACTTTCGGTACCGAAACGCGAACGCTTCCTACATGAGCGACCGGATTTCGTGTCACTCGCCAAGACTTCATTCAGCAGCTGTGGTAGACCTGTATATGAGCACGCTATGGCGGGCAAACCGCTTCCTGGAAGAAGAGACATGCGAGCATGACGACAATATCAGCCCTGGCGGCGATGCTCTTGTCTGGTCGCCTACGAATCGTAACACGGACATGATCGTCCAGTGGGCCATGCTTCGTCGGACCACGTTCCGTGGCTTCTTCTTCTCACATTTTTCTGCCCGTCTCGTAGATAACGTCACTATCCATCACTCCAGTGCGGTTCCGGAGCATGTATCAGGCAGTAGCACTGAGCTGCTCTTCCTGTGAGTCTGTTCGTCTTGGTGCAATGCAGCCGAGTGCGTCTTCTCTGTTCTAGAACTGTCTTTTTTCCACTCGCCAATCAATAGACTAGTCGTTCGCATCCATGGCGCGAAAGATGCAGGACGTCATAGAGGTTCACATAACAACGGATTCGAACAATGCTCGCCTGGTTTCATTCGCCTTGAAGCATCCCATCAAGTATCTGTTCGTACGAGTTCCGGATGCAGGGCTACCAGGCGTCCATATTTCTCTGGAGTTTTTCCATCAGGAATTCGTGTGACAACGCAAGGGATGCTCAGTGCAGGGGATTCCATGCGGACTGATCCTAAGGATAGAGACATGCACACACGCTTCCTAAAATACTCGGACGCGTCTCCGTGCCANCTCGGGAATGGAAACGTCTCTAGAGCAGGTGCCAAAGAGTATGAAACGATCCTCAGAATCCAAAACAATTTGCGGGCCAACGTCGAGCGCTCCATGGTGCACNTCCTGTGGACGTTGTACTGTTTTGTTGCCTCACTTTACTGGCCCAGAGAAACAGAAACGGATGGNATAGGTTCCTGAAGTCTGGACCGAAGCAAGTGACAAGCTGCTGGTGACGNAGCAGCTGGAGCTGCAAGCAAGTTCGGAGAACATGTCGNACCGAGAGCGAGAATCGCCTCTGTTCTGACAAGCTCATCGTGTTGAGCCCGGACTCGGTTCGACAGACGTCGTATGCAAAGTACGGCTGAAACCTAGTTTCTGCCTTTCTTCATGTTGCGCTACTACGTTTNCGTGAACAGATCCCTATANAGCAAAGCAGATATGCCCTCCGAATCGGAACGAGCTGACCGTTTGATGCGCCCCTGCCACGCAGTCCACATACACCTCATGAAAGCGCATGAAATTACCCTAGACATTTGCGTAGTGTGCTTCATGGCCTCCTCGATGCGCTACGCATACTCTCGGCGAACGCGTATTAAGCATTCGCACTACCTTGCGAGGAGCATTGGCGGGGCTCGTTCATGATTAACCGTTTACAGGGAGGATATGGACAGAAGTTCATAGGATCCATAAAAACCGANGGACCATCAGTCTCACTGCACGNTGTGAAACCCAGGCATGAGTCGAGCAGCGNAACGTANTTTCATTTGTTCAATGTAGACGAAGAGAAAGATAAGGCAGCGGGCATGGGTCCCGGTTTCAAGAGTATCGTGGCCATTGCGGCAGCTCTGTGCCAAGACGACAGCGCCNAAGATCCGAAAGCACATGAAGGTGGTTGGCTTTGTCAGGCTGAAGCACNATCGGCATTCATGCATGATAGACGCCAGGAGGCACACCAGCAAGCGGAATGACTTCATCAGCGCTTGCCTCAACGCTCTGAGCAATGAATCGGGCGGCGAGGGAGTTCTCTCTACACCTCTTTCTGAGAGAATAAGCGCGTCGAAACTGCTCTCGCGAAAGATCTTTTGTGCGATTACGTGAGATACCCGCGAGATTTGCCAACGGTTTCGGCTGCACGGAGCCTAGAGACAGGCATTCGCCGAGTTTTCCAGTCAGCTGCAAAAGGAAATGACCGATCAATCGCGTCGTTTGGTGCTAGCCTATGCCGCTGGACATGCTGCAGCGTACAATAGCTGCACTGGTGCTCCTTCGACAACAGCGCGCACCAAGTTCAGGAATCGACTCTGAACGAGTACCGTCAATGATTTCACGACGATTTAGGCGCATCACGACCACGGGTGTACACCAAAAACCTGCATAGAAGAAGAGAGTGAAACAGAGCCGCATCCGCCGGGTTGTGTAGGCAAGTTGAACTAACGTCGGTTAGGGAAGCAATCAAAGGTGCAAGTCGTGCTTTGGTACGCCTCCGCAAGCAACCATGCCCGCGAGCATGCTCTGCACGGAGACTTGAAAGCCTGGATCAACATCCGGAAATATTTCGTGGATCTGAAGCATTCAGCGGCATTGTTTGGAGCAAACTTGTCACGAGAATATTGAGTACTCTTTGTTCGCATCATGCTGAAATACGGAAGACTTTCGCTGAGATGAAAACAGCACCCAGTCTACGAAGCATTGGATTCCAGCCCAGAAGAAGGCACAGGACCGGAACGGTACGGTAAAGGCAAGCACTCTAGAACGGTTGCAGCGCTGCACAAATGTACACCGAGAACAAGTTCACTGCGCGATTGTTGAACGATGACGATATCCCATGATTCGGTATAAGTGAGCAGGTACTGGCGTGGAGCTCCCTGGCCCTCGAGGCTGTTCTTTCGCGTCTACGGCTTCCATTGTGACGACGCTGGAACCATGCAGAACATTGTACTCGTGTTCCCAACAACACTTGTCAATGTACAATGGGCGGCTCATGCGTGTGGAACTGTTGCTGGGGTCGGAACGCGACCTGCGCCAGTCCAATGGTCTGCGTCGAGGCGACGCTGCCGGCACCCGGGACGAGTACGATCCGCCTCCGGTAGAATGGTTCTTCGCTTTGAGGCTGCTGAGAGACACCACCAGCGGTCGTGAAGATCGTAAGGCTCCGTGCTGCGTTCAATATACGGCACTGAGAGGTGTTTTCGGGGGGTCAGGTGAACAAGTGCAGTTTTTGGAAGCGCGCTGACGACTGGAAACTGCTGCCCGACCCGTTTGTCGGAGCGAAGAACGCTGGTTGTGGCAGCCTTTCTGAGACTCGCTGGGCACCGCTACCGGCAATGAAGCCACNTCTCGTTGCGTGGTGCTCTCAGCGGCCAGCATGGGTGTCTAGCGTCACAAGTTTGAGGCCTGTGTACTCTTCCGTAGATACGCGATGCGGTGCGTGCTNCCGGACTCGACACCGGCCACAGCGCGTACGACGATTGCGGAACAGTTGCAGGTCACGTGTGGNCGCCTCGGGCACCGAGGCTTCGGATCACTCGCCAACTGGAGAACTGCAGCTCTCGAAACGATCGGGCGTTCGTGGACGGGTCTTTCTGTTGGCGGTGCCTTTCATCTGGTCCACATATTCTCCGAGCATGCGGTTCCTATTCCAGTTATCGGACGTGCCGCCTTCAGCGGCTCTCCTCAACCTGGGCCCAGCACTCTGCGGTGCACTAGGTTTTTTGGTTCCGATTCTCATGAAACTCGGCGGGCGATCTGCTTCGGCTTGGGGTCGCTCGGGAACGAGTGCAGCGGGTGGAGGACGAAGCGCACTTCCCTTCTCCATACCGCACTTTCCTGCTGGATTCGCGGTCGGCATCGAGCTCGGAGTCTACATGTTTCTTGGGACTGTTCTGCAGTTACTTGCACTGCGCTTTAGTCCGGCATCCCAGGTGGGTTTCCTGCTCCAGACAAGCGTCGTATTCACAGCACTTCTGCAACGATTCTGGGCGTCTCGGGAAGCTTCGGGCAAAAGTTCGCAAGACTTGCGCCAAGGCGCGGCGATCGCATGTAGCCTGTGTGGGACCACTCTGCTCATTCTCGACGATGATCCGGATATGTTTCGGAGAATGCTCAGCGGCCTGGGGCTTGCGAGTAAACCCGCTCTGCATCCGGGAATGGCGTTCATCGAGGGATGTACGCCGCTGTCTGCGAAATTGGCAGGTCAGATAAGTGCTCTGGCGGCCGCTGTGCTCTACGCACTGTTCACTATACGACTCTCAAGTGAACGGGTGCGCACAAGCGATGCCATTACAGTTGCTTCCGTGAAAACCGCAACACTGGCCGTGCTCTCGCTGATCTGGTACTCTATGCGCGCTGACTGGCAAATGGATGCAGCGTTTTTCCACCGCGCAGGTCAATCTGGTTTAATTGCGTACATTCTGAGTACGATTTGGAACGGTATTTTCGGGACAGCACTAACGACCTGGTTGCAGGTAAAGGGCCAAGGGGCCGGTCGCGTCTCTCCTACAGAGGCGGGTATTGTGTACGCAACAAGTCCGCTCTGGGGTGCGTTTATCTCGGTAACGCTGCTCCAGGAGCGAATGGGATGGCTTGGTTGGTTCGGCTCAGCGCTCATCCTCAGCAGTGTGGTGTTAATGAATTTGCGCCAATCTGACGCAACGTCGAATGCGAACGAATCCAAGTCTGCATCATGAATGAGTGCTACTGGTTCCCGATGGCATCCGCTCGCGTTGAATTCATCCCTGCACGTGGCAAAACGTGCGTATTCTTGTCGTTGATGCATGGGCGGTGCGATGCAGCACCATTGCAAATACCCGCTGTTCCATATTGCTCCATGCTGTTGCGGGACAAGTTTGCTATCGAACGATCGCGAGCAGGGCGACGTTGCAAGTGGCCCAGCGCTTCCAAGAAGACGGACGATTAACTTTTAGCGTACGCCTACGCGCCACTCCATGTTTACCAAGCAGACAGATGTGTACTCAGTTCTACTCGAGGCCGCCGCCGCCGCCGCCGTGCACCCACTGCCCACATCAGACATCGGTTGCGGTGTGCAAAACTGGACAAACCCTTGGCATGCGCCTGTGCCAGCTTGTGTTTGTCAGACGAAAGCACCTGGTCCCACTTTTGACCGCCATGTCGCCGTATCGGACGCTGGCGTTGCCGCTCAGGTGCAGATATCACCCTTACTTTGCTCGACAGACGATCGCCGTTGCGACTACCACGTCACGGATACGACTTGGCGGGAAGATGCGCGACACGCATGCAGGCAAGACCGATCGGAGACGGCGCACGTGCTGCTATGCGTGCACTGGACACGTATCTCCTTCGGTTACAACGACGGATTCNTAGTTGAGTCCTCCTATTTACAGAGCATTCGTNTTCGTCAAACCTGTCGTGAAGCATGTCCCGCAACCTCGAAACATTCGTCACTGAGACTCACGAAAAGGCGCAGGCCACAGGAACTTCAGTTTCGGGGAATATTTCATCCAAAAAACGGCAGGAGTCAACCGGGGCGGATCGATCGGATTCCGAGCATCGGCGAAGCCGTGGTCTACTACCCCCAATCTTGCATTTGGATGGCCTTTGCGGCGCTGACAACTTCGACGATGCATTCATGCACGGTTATATGAGCACATGCAGTGCTGAGCGTCCATCCTGGCTCGACAACGTGGACTTTCTCGATTGTCTTTTGCCGTGCTTCGATGTTCTGCTCGACGAACAACCGCAATCACCTGCCGAGAACGATGAGCCGGCAGAACCAACTGATACTTTTTAGAGAATCTGTACAGGTTGCCTACGGGAATGTTTGGGTGCTTGGATTGGTCGCACGCAACCGAAACCGGCAACCGCAGCGCGTTCCGCGACAAACGCGGGATCCGCTCCGTACTCCAAACGAGTGACCGGGTTCTCTGGGATGCCACACACACACACACACCCGTTCGAGGGCGCTGTGACTGTCATGCATTGCTTGATCGCTGCAATTTGTGTGTCCTGATCATACGTTCCAATAATCCCGCTCAGGCCGGGTGTGGAATGTGACGCTGCCTGGCCTCGAAGAGTTCCTCGCATGTTGCTGGCGGCCAAGAAACATGCAGGGTGATGTGTTCGCCCAGGCTCGCGCTCGGCAGGCGTTTCAAGTGCATCGCGTGCAACCGCGTTGCTAGCGCCCAAAGTTAGCAACTGAGGGTCCTCAAAGCGCTTACGTATAGAGCTTGTAAAGACTTGTTTCGTCCAGCTTTGCAGGTGCTAGCGTTGTCACCAATCGAAACGAAGCACTCAGCTCCGTGGCTTCGCCTTTGTTGTGGAGTCGGCAAGAGCGGAAGAGCGTTGCCCGGCAGCGCCTTGTCGACTATTCTCGTAGCAGTCACGAAGCAACTTCAGAGGTTCCTGGCACGCGGACCAGTCTCGGTCGTGCTCGCCAAGGCAGGCCTCTAGTCGCTCGTACGCCTCCCTGCACCCGTGCAACTCGAGAACCTGCTCTATATCGCAAGACGTCGACTCAGAGTTTGTACGCATTTTGTTCTATAGCATGCGAGATAGATGCCGCCTGAGCCTAGACTTGTACGCTATCAAGCTCTTGACGCAGCGCGCTTGCCGAAATAGGTTTTAACGGCGAGTACGCAGTCGAACGGATGAACGACGCGCGGTTGCAGGGGTCGGCGCGTCGCGGATGCTGCGCGCAGCTTCCAGCTCAAGATCGCTTCTCCGCAGTGCGGCATCGCCGCTACCANAGTTATGNAGACGATCTTGTCTCGCGATCCCGATAGAGCACAGTGTAGTGCCGGGACGGTGGANTTGCGGACCGACGATATCGATCCAAACCGTCGGTAGAAGAACGTCCGCTGCACCGATTGGTTGCTGTGATGCATATCAACTCGAAGTTCGGGCCTAAGAAGCACCTGGACTGGTGTCAGCGCTATGGAGTTCGAGAAACTAGCACCACTTGGAGTTGGTAACGCGTGCCGCGCTGGGTTGACGGTCTCTGGGCTGTTTGTAAGTTCGGCAAGTTTTGATATGTCTGTCGAGGTACCAGCGTGCGCCTTGCTCTGGAGATTTTGTAGAGCGTCATGGATAGCTCGAAGCCACCATGAACGCTTGATTTTTTGAAGTAAACGTTCTGCTTCTCGGATTTTCGGTGGTGCACCCGACGAAAAGACCCGTAAGACCTGAGTACGCGAAAGGAAAACGTGACCAAGGAACATTATCCAAGTGTAGCATGAGCGTTCTCAGCGATTGCCCTCTTCTCCATCATCGTTCAAACCGTCGCTTGTTTTTCTAATGCCACGAGCTCGTGGCTGGCTCGCATCGAACTAGGCAGCACCCCAGGTGCAATGATCCCAAAATATCAACAGGATGATGCGCCCAGCGCTGCGGATGAAATCATTACGGTTCGATTGCATCGTCCAAAACGCCTGTTGGACAATGTTTACATCTGAAACGCTCCCAGAAGACTGAAATCAGAGAGCATGAGCTCTTTTAAGCGGCGCCTTCCGTCATGTGCCTGGATGAATCGCAGGCTCGCGGTGACGATCTCAAACCAAGAGACTGTCACGAGCGATCGTTGATCGATGACGCCTGCAGGCTTTGGCACCACAGCGTTCCAGCCGGAATGCGCATCAGGCGTCCAGGTCGGGCTCGCTGAACGATGTCGTGCTGTTTCGACGAGACTGCTATATGGGAATCGACTTGCACGTTATCGCGAGTGGAGCAGTCTCTACATGCAGTCGCGATTGCTCATGCATGCGCGCGTTATCCTGAAACAAGCTTGGAAACGCAGGATCTGTTGCAGCGCTTCAGTGGGCCCGAAACGGCTTATTACAGGGTCGTTCACCCTGCAACTTTAGCCGAGACGCGCTACCACGAGTGTGATCCATCTATCATCATTAGTATGATGAAAAAAATTGCGCCTATTGCATTAACCAGTGATGCTTCCTACGGTCCATGATTCGAACGATTCACTTTTCCCATCCTTTTCCGTCAAGCACGAAATCCGGGTGGAAAATACGCTTGGAGCATCCTTATATCACAACTTGAGCCTGGAGGTTGCACGCGCGAGTCCATCCATCATTGTCCGTGAAGAGTACCCGCTGGAAAGGGCATTCCATTTCCGACGCCGCAGTCAGCACGAATGTCAGACATAAATGGGAGGGATCCACGAATAGAACGCGGGCGGAGGCTCTGAAATTAGTGTGCCTCGCAATGCCACTGGCACCAGCGTTGGCGGGCCTATGCTGCGACTGCGTCCTAGTCCCCTCTCCGCCATCTCCGACTTGGAATACGCAAGTCGCTCGCATGCCCCCGATTCCTTCAGTAGGAATCTGGTGATTTCGGTGGCAGCCTCCGGGCG